>ERZ826242.28-NODE-28-length-260411-cov-19.267403_pt1 | contig 260411 bp, 236 predicted proteins | sample MGYA00519871_ERZ826242 | MGnify/ENA primary metagenome ERZ826242 (study PRJEB31778, sample SAMEA3449226) | human gut metagenome | biome: human gut; feature: human-associated habitat; material: faeces | place: United Kingdom | collected 2010/2012 ... | reverse complement strand
AGGTTCAGAAGCTGAATGCCGACAAGTCTCCCTGCACCGGCGGCTCTCCCGCCTATCTGGACATGGTCCAGAGCAATGGGCGCACCCTGCGCTTCTCGGCAGCCACCGGAAAGGTCGTCTCCATGGTTTCCGCCTCCGGCGTGGAAACCACGGCGGAAGATTATTCCCGGCAGATGAAGGTGAACCGCCATCCTTCCACGGGAGCCATTCAAAGCATCTGGTCCAAGTCCCAGGGACTGCTCCAGGCGGTTGGGGAAGGCAACAGGCTCACCCTGGAATGGTACGCTCCCGGCCAGGTGAGCAAGAATGCGCGCGGCTTTGCCGGCACTGGAACTCCTTACAAGACGGTCAGCTATGAATTGAGTGACGACCAGGGCGTGCAGGTGATGGATATCGCCGAACAGAGGGAAGGGATGCCTGTCTTCCGGACGCAGCGAAGGACGGAAGGCAACAAGGTGACGACCATTCAGGGAGAGGGGGATGAGCGCACCGTGCGAACGGTGGAGAAAAATGTCCTCCCCGGAGGCAAATGGGAAATGATTGAGAGCTTGCGCGGCATCGACGAGGAAACGCCTTCTTCCTGTACCCGCACGGTGAAGAAGTACACCGACGGGGGCTGGCTGACTATCAGCCGGACGGAGGGATACAACACACCTCTGGCCCGAACCACCCTCTATACCTATAACGACCAGTTCCGGGTGTCTCTGGAGATCAAGCCCGACGGCGGTTACACGCGCTACGAGTACGATGACCAGGGCAGAACCGTGCTTTCCGCTGCTCCCTGGGCCGGAGGCGGGGAGAGAGGGACCCGAACCACTTACGCCGACTTGCGCTTTAACGACTTCAGGCCAGCCACGGAAACTAAGGTGGTCATTGCCGAGGATGGAACGGAAACGGAACTTCTCAAGCGCACTTACACGTATGAAGACAGTCCGCAGGTCAGCCGCACCACGGTGAAGGAAACGGCGTTGGGGTCGGAAAACACACATATCAGTATCTCTGAAACCTACGGCGAGGCGGCGGAGTATCCCTACGCCCGGGGCAGGCGGAAGATGAGCCAGGGCGTCAATGGCGTCCAGAGGGTTTATTCCTATGAAGCAGCCGCGGAATACGGAGCCCTCCACAAGGAGACGGAGACCGTGCAGGCCAACGGAAGCATCGTTCCGGGACAAAGTACACGAAACGTGCAATACATCGCTGAAAACGGCGCCACCACCAGGAAAGAACAATACGTTCACACCGGAGAGGACTGGTCGCTGATTGCCTCGGAGGACTACGAGTACGATGACGAACAGAGGCTCGTCAAGACGACGAAGGGCAACGGGCGCACCAGCACGACGGAATGGATGTGCTGTGGCCCGTTGAGGGAAACTGACGAAGACGGCATCACCACCAGCTACGGCTACAACTCGGCCAAGCAGCTGGAGGAAACCATTCGCTCGGCGACGGAAACCACTCCGGAAACAATTACTTCCTACAGCTATGATGCGGCGGGAAGAAAGGTTTCGACACGCCGCGACATAGGAGCCATGACCACGGTAGAAGGGGCGCAGTACGACGATCTGGGACGAGTAGTTTCCTCTACGGATATACTTGGCAGAGTGACACGAACGGAATACAGAGAGGACTACCTTACAACAACCATCACTACTCCTTCGGGAGCCACACTACTTACCAAGAGGTACTATGACGGGACTACCATCTTACAAGGCGGAACCGGCCAGCGAGAGATGGAGACCCGGCTGGAGCTGACAGAAGAAGGCATCCTGACCACCACTTTGTCCAAAGGAGCCATTCTCTCACGCAATCTGGAAAACGGTTTTGGCCAAACCGTCCGGCAGGAACAACCCAATACGAAGGGGGGATTCGTAACAACCAGGAATGCCTACAATGAGAAAGGACTGCTCGTACACACCCAAAAGGAAGATTTGGCACCCACGGTCACCACTTACAGTGAACTGGGGCAAGCCATAAGACGAACTGTTCTCTTGGACACTCTCCATCCGGAGGATACTTCAAAAAACAGGATATCGGAAACCTCATCCTGCTTCCGGGTTCGGGAAGACGGCATCTACCAGGTGCACACTTCCACTACCTACAATGCCGACGGTTGCCCCCTCACTCAAACCACGGAGAATATGATTTCCAGGCTCAGTGCAATTCTGGAAAACAAATCCATCACCACAGACGTCTACGGGCAGCAGAGCATCCAGTGGACGGAGTATACCGCTCCGACTAAACGCGCCCGGTTCAACCAGATTCCGACTTCGGATATTATAGCCGAATCTGTCATCGTAGACGGCTTTATGGTAAGTCAAACGAATCACACCGGCATCCATGCCTCACAGCAGCGCTTCTATATCTCCACAGGCATGATTCTAGAAAAAACCGACGGCCGCGGCAACACTACTATTGAGGAAACGGATCTTGCAGGACGTACTGTCAAGATCACGGACGCATCCGGCACCATGACCACCACCAGCTACCTTCCCTGCTGCAATGCCGTGGCTTCCATCACCGACGGGCTGGGAGGCACTACCTGCTATTCCTACGACATCCGCGGCAGAAAGATAGCCGAGTACGGCACCGCCATTCAGCCGGCCTGTTTCGCCTACGACGAAGCCGATCACATGGTGGCGTTGACTACTTTCAGGATGGATGAAGGGGATATTACGAATAATCCTTCCGGCCGTACTGACGGAGACACCACCACTTGGCTCTACCACGTGGCTACGGGGCTGGAACTTAAGAAGACCTATGCAGACGGGTCCTGTGTCTCCAAAACCTACGACGGACTCAACCGTCTGGAGACATTGACCAAGGCCAGAGGGATCGTCGCTAGCTATATCTACGCGCCATTGACCGGAGAACTTGTCTCCATTTCTCACAGCGATGAAACCATATCCTGGCTCTATTCTTATAACCATCTAGGTCAAGTGGTCTCTATCTCCGATGCCTCCGGCATCAGGGAATTTTCCTACGATTCCTACGGCCGCATGATCCAGGACACTTTCTTTGGAGGTGTGGAAAGCTGCACTCAGGAAGAATACGATGCCCAGGGGCGTTCCAACGGATATCGCCTGATGCTCGGCACACGCACCGTGCAGCACTCCCATCTTGACTATGACCATCAGGGTGGCATTATTAGGATGAATCTGGAAGGACTGGAGTCTTCCTTTACCTGGCGGTACGATCCAACCAGCGGCTTCCTCAACCATCTCACCTACCCCAATGGCATGGTCCGCAGCAATACTTACCATCCCAGGCTCAACCTCGTAACCGCCATCGGTTACAGGAAGGGCGCGGATGGCGAATTGGCGGCCGGCCACGAATACGACTACGACGCGCTGATGCGTCCTACTCAACGACGGGACTTATGGGATGCTGCCACTCCCGCGACGATAAGAGATTTTACCTACAACAGCCGCAGTGAACTGCTGGAAGACCGCATCAGCCGGGGAGGAAGCTTTGCGTACTGCTATGACAACATCGGCAACCGCAAGACCGCCCGTGAACTGGAGAAGGAAGTAGCCTACGAATCCAACCCGCTCAACCAGTACACGGAGATTGCCGGGGAAGGAGAAGATTTTACCCCCGTCTACGATGCCGACGGCAACCAGACCCGCATCAGGACCTCAACGGGCATCTGGGAAATCTCCTACGACGCCAATGACCGCCCCGTCGTCTTCACCAGCCAGGATGGCAGAACGTCCATTACCTGCGGCTACGACTACCGGGGAAGGCGCTTCGAGAAGAAGGTCACCGTCAATGGGGCAGTATCCAGCCACTCCCGGTTCCTGTACCGGGATTATCTGCAGGTAGCCGAACTGGATTTGATGCAGCCTGAGCCTATGCTTATAAAGAGCTACCTGTTGGATCCAACGGAACCGACGGCAACGCGCATCCTGATGATGACATGCTGGCAGGAAAACGGAATGAAAGTAAAAGAGCATCTCTACTTCATGCACGATGCCTTGAAGAACGTTACTTCCATTTTTGACGGACAACAGACGAGAAGAGCTCGTTACGAGTATGCTCCTTTTGGTAGCCTTCTCACCGCTAAGGAAGACATGGCTCAAGAGAACAAGTTCAGGTTTTCCTGCGAGTATGCAGATGACGAATTGGGGCTTGTCTACTACAATTACCGCCACCTCAATCCCGCAGACGGCAGGTGGATCAACCGCGATCCCATTCAGGAACAAGGAGGTTGGAATTTGTACTCATTTATTAATAATAGTATTAATATAGAGGCGGATTTATTAGGATTGAGCTCCATTGAATTGGAATTAGGAGATGTTAAAGAAATTGTGACAAAGAAATATAATCTTTCTTTTAGTGATCCTGGTCATGACGAAATCATAGATAATTTTATTATTAATGGACTCGGTCCTAATGGAAGAGCTGTATTTGCAGCAGTTATGGGATTTGTTAGTTTAAGATATTGGAATATTGATATAATGAAAATTTATACTCATTTTTTGGCAGGAAGAGGAACTGATTATACATATGATCCTAATAAAATACCCAAAAAACCAGAGATGTATGCTGTTAGAAAAGCCATTGCTTTTGTGAAGGAAGATCCTAAAAATAGATGCAATAAGAATATTAGAATGAAAAATTGGTCTCTGGCCCATTCCAAAGAAAATGATATGCTATATATTTTAGGAGATTATAGTTATATTGTTGGAGGTATTGTTGATAATAAATTTAATTTTAAATATTCATTGTACATATATGATATATATGATATATATGATTTTGATTTTCGATCTTTAGAAGGAACATGGAAAGAAAAAATGGCTAAGTGTTTTAGAAATGTAGCTTGTTTTGTTTCCGGTAAAATACCTGAATTTCAATTCAATTCTAAGAATTTTATTATCAAAGGTGTAAAACAAGATGAATATAATCTATCATCAAATAAATGAATACAAAAAATGTTATAACCTGGTTCGTTCCTATTATTTTATTTATAATTAATATATGTGTCACATATATTCTGCCACAATTTTATAATAAAAATAATGATAGGCAATTAGGTTATTTGATTTTCTATTTAATTTTAGTTATTTTAATTTTTCTATTTTGCTGGATATATTCTCTCTTCTCAAATAGAAAAAATCTACTGATATTTTTTGTTGTTTCTATTTTTTACTTCTTTTTTATATGTATAATGTTTTTATTAATTTTTCCGTTTCTTTAAAATTATATTGATATTTTAATAATATTATCAATTCGAGATTTAATGTCTTTAAAACGTTCGAAAAGATACAACTTTCCGAAGGTTTTTTGTAAATTTGTATTAGAAGAATACTGGTCAGACATACTGGTTACAGACAAAAATATCAACGAAATCAACAAACGACTTTCAGACATGAGTCAAATATGCGGATATGAAATTAAAATAACTTTAGAATTCCATGTCGAATTTACGGACCGCATCATCTATCCTGAACAATTTTACGGCGACCATTATTACAGGCCTAAATACAATAAAATCCTCCATTCCATTCTAAAAATAATTGGCATCAGCATACCTTTGGAACCCATGCAACATTCCCGTTTTTTCCAAAACAATAACGCTGGACCGGACATATCATTATAGTAGTGGAAATATGACCCAATCCCCACTTAACCATTTTAACCTTTAATTGTCATGATATTCTGGTTAAAAAAGAATATGCCTTATTACCTAATGACGAATGGAAATGAGAGTAATGTAAAATTCTCAAATTACTGACCAGGATTTTATGACTACACCGAACTTTCTTTATCTGCCATTTGGTGATGCAGGACAGTCTGAGCACTTCCCTTTTGCTGATCGTTGGAAAGGAGATAGATGGAACGAGCATATTCATTGACAGGAATCCCTCCCCCCCTTCTTTTTTCTTCCATTCACCTACAGCCGCGGCACTGCGGCAAGCAACGCCTGGGTGTACTCGTGGGAGGGGGAGGAAAAAACTTCGTCCGCCTCCCCGTATTCCACGATGCGGCCCTTGCGCATCACGGCAATACGGTCCGCAATGTAATGAACCACGGACAAATCATGGGAAATGAAGATCATGGTCAGGTTCAAGTCGCGGGCCAGAGCGATGAGAAGGTTCAAAATCTGGGACTGGATGGAGACGTCCAGCGCAGAAACGGGTTCATCCGCAATGACCAGCCGGGGTTCCGGAGCCAAGGCACGCGCGATGGCTACGCGCTGGCGCTGGCCTCCGGAAAATTCATGGGGATACTTGCGCATCAGGGAGGGATTCAGGCCCACCCTTTCCATCAGTTCCGCCACCTCGTCCCTCATCTGTGAGAAAGATCTTTTGCGGCTGCGGCATTCCAACGCCTCCTTCAACGTCGCATACACCGTGAAACGGGGATTCAGGGAAGCGTAGGGGTCCTGGAAAATCATTTGAAAATCCGGACGGCGCTTCCTGACCTCGGAGGCGGAAAGAGCCGTCAGTTCCTCTCCTTCCAGAAAAATGCGTCCCTCCGTAGGCTTCTGGAGCAGCATCACCGTGCGGGACAGAGTGGACTTGCCACAGCCGGACTCCCCTACCAGCCCAAGGATTTCTCCTTTCTCCACGGACAGGGACACCCCGTCCACCGCCACCACAGACGCCGGTTTGCGGGAGGAGAGCAGCCCCTGCACCGCAGGAAAGACAACGCTCACATGATCCAGTTCCAGAAAAGCCATACCATCACTCTAACAAGCCTCCTGAGGCAAAACAAGACCCCAACCGTGCCAGCTCCGCCAATATCAAGACATCCACGCGCATCTCCCATTCATGCCTTCCCCAAAAAACACTGGGGCCGGCCTGAAAAATACGCAGGAAAAATCTAGTCTGTTTTTACTACCGCCGCGTCCTGTACCAATAGATGCCCTTCTACCGAAAACAACTTTACTTCTCCTTCTCATCTTTGCCGCAGGATGAACGGACAAGGAAGGAAAGAAGAGCTGCCCCGGCATCTCCAAGGAGAGCCGCTATTCCGGAAAAAACCGGACCAAAAATGAAAATCAGCCCCGACTGGGCATCGCGCATATCTTCCGGAGTCACCCGGGACCAAAAGAGTTCATAGTAACACACGAGGCCGATAACAACAAAAGAAGTTGTTTCCCATTTCCACCGTCTATTGGTCTTTTTGAAGAACCACAACACCGCAAGGAAATACCAAGGCCCCCACACAAGGCCAAAGACATTCCTCAACACAAGAGCGCTCCAGAAACCAGCTACCACGGTGGAGGCAATAATCAGCAGCAGGACCGGATCTTTTCTTCCCCGCACATTTTGATGACCCATATCCGGACTCCCGGTTTCTCCATGCATATGGTTTATGAATAAATCTTTAATGGATCCATCTCAAGCAAAAAAGAGCCGTTCCCCGCGAAGGGAACGGCTCCTGAGATTGATGCTGCCGCGGAGCTTACGCGCCGAGCTGGTAGCGGACGAAGGAGACGACGGAGACGTCATCGCCGAGTTCCTTGCCGACCTGCTTGAGCAGGGCGTCCACCGTGACGTTGGGATCCTTAACAAATCCCTGGTTCAGCAGGCAGGACTGGGCGTACAGGGCCTTCAGCTTGCCGGGAAGAATCTTTTCCAGCAGGTGTTCGGGCTTGCCTTCCTGGATGAGCTGCTGCTTGGCGATTTCCTGTTCCTCAGCCACGAAGGCGGGGTCCAGGCTGTCGGAGCTGACGCTCTTGGGAGCGGCGGCGGCAATGTGCAGGGTCAGGTCCTTGGCAAGAGCCTTGAACGCGTCAGACTTGACGGTTTCTTCCTTGCCGGCCTTGATAGACAGCAGAACGCCAACCTTGCCGCCCATGTGGATGTAGGAGACCACAGCGCCGGAGCCGTCCACCGTGAGGCGGGCGAACTTGCGCAGAGCCATGTTTTCACCGATGGAGCTGCACATGGCCTTGATGTATTCTTCCGTAGTGCCTTCGGGCATGGCAACCTGGAGGGCTTCCTCCAGCGTGGAGGCCTTGGAATCCATGAGAGCCTTGGCAACATCGTTCACCAGGCCCTGGAACTTGTCGCCCTTGGCGCAGAAGTCCGTTTCACAGTTGAGTTCAAGGATGATGCCGGAGCAGCCGCAGGGAGCCACGGCGGCGCGGATCACGCCTTCCTTGGCATCGCGGTCAGCCTTGGCGGCAGCCTTGGCAATGCCCTTTTCGCGAAGATACTTCACAGCGGCTTCCATGTCGCCGTTGCATTCGTTGAGGGCTTTCTTGCAATCCATCATGCCGGCGTCCGTTTTGTCGCGGAGGGCCTTGACGAGAGCTGCAGTAATTTCTGCCATAGTGTTTCTGTTCTTTCTAAATGGGTTGGTTTAGGCTTCGGCGGGAGCGCCCTTGCCTTCGTTGATGGCCTTGACAATGCAGTCAAGGACCAGACGGATGGAACGGACGGCGTCGTCGTTGCCGGGAATCGGGAAATCGATTTCCTTCGGGTCGGCGTTGGTGTCAACCAGAACGCAGACGGGAATGTTCAGACGGTGGGCTTCGCGGATGGCGATGTCTTCATGATCGGCGCCGATGGCTACCATGGCGTCCGGAGCGCCGCCCATGTTGCGGATGCCCTGAAGGTTGCGTTCCAGCTTCTGGCGTTCGCGGTCCAGAGCGGCCAGTTCCTTCTTGGACATGCTCTTGAATTCCGGGGTCTTTTCAATCCCTTCAAGGTAGGAAAGGCGTTCGATGCTCTTGCGGATCGTGCTCATGTTGGTGAGCATGCCGCCCAGCCAGCGATGGTTGACGTAGTACTGACCAGTGGCTTCCGCGGCTTCGCGGACGGCTTCCTGGGCCTGGCGCTTGCAGCCGACGAAGAGGATCTTCTTGTTGCGGCGTGCCAGATCGGCCAGGAAGGAGCAAGCCTTGTCCAGGCATTTTTCCGTTTCTTCAAGGTTGATGATATGGATACCGGCCTTGTCCTTGAGAAGGTACTTCTTCATGCTGGGGTGCCATTTGCGGGTCTGGTGGCCCAAATGAACACCGGCTTCAACCATCTGGTTAATCAGATCATTAATCATATATGTATGTAGGTGGCTTTCCTTGCGGCAGGAAAAGCGGTTTTTAGGGACTTCGACGCTTTCTACCCCTCCGATCCCCATTGTTCAGGTTGCGCCGAATCACGCGAGGGACAAATAATATACTTCACGATGCCCTTCTTGTCAAAGCATAAATCATTGATTTACGCAACCATTCCGCCATCCGCGGCATCCCGCCGGAGGAGCGCCTCCGCAGCGGCTTTCATCCCCTGCCTGATACTTATCGTATAAAAAACAGGAACATGCCGCAAAACAGTCTTGGAAAAAACATGGAAGAGGCGTTCCATGCGGGCGTTCCGGATGACCAAGACCCTGACAAGCGGCAATCCCGCCAAATTGATTTTCCTGTTTACCATTCCCCTGCTGATCGGCAACCTGTTCCAGCAGTTTTACAACATGGCGGACACCCTGATCGTGGGCCGCACGCTGGGCGTGGAAGCCCTGGCCGCCGTGGGCTGCACAGGCGGCCTGATGTTTTTCATCCTCGGCTTCGTCATCGGATTCACGGCGGGGCTGGCTATCATCACGGCCCAGCGCTTTGGAGCGGGCCGCAGGCGGGCGGTGCGGCGCAGCTTTGCCGTCTGCATCGTCCTGAGTTCCATCATGACCGTCCTGCTGACCGCCGTCAGCGTCGCCTTCGCTCGTCCCGTTCTGGAACTGCTGCAAACTCCTCCGGAAATCCTGGAGGCGGCCCACGCCTACATCATCGTCATTTCCTGGGGCATCGGCGCAGCCATGCTGTTCAACCTCCTCTCCAACGTTCTCCGCGCCCTCGGGGACAGCCGGACGCCCCTCTATTTCCTGGTTCTGGCCTGCGTACTGAACATTGCGCTGGACCTGGCGCTGATCCTGCGGTTCGGCATGGGACCCGCGGGGGCTGCCGTCGCCACCGTAGCCTCCCAACTGGTTGCGGGCCTCTGCTGCACCGCCTACGTTTTTAAAAGGTTTCCCATTCTCCGGCTGACCAGGGCGGACTGGAACATGAGCCGCCGCTACCTCTGGGCGCATATCCGCGTGGCCCTTCCCATGGGGTTCCAGGCATCCATCATCGCCATTGGCGCCATTCTGGTGCAGTTTGCCCTCAACCGGCTGGGAGCGCAGTCAGTAGCGGCTTTCAGCGCGGCCCAGAAAATCGACATGGTGGCGACGCTGCCCATGATGTCCTTCGGCATCACGATGGCTACGTACGTGGCCCAGAATTACGGAGCCAGGAATCTGGAGCGCATCCGCCGGGGCGTTCTCCAGTGCAACCTGATGTCCGTGGGGTTCAGCATCGCCGTAGCCGCCGCCAATATTGCCTGGGGACCGGAACTGATCCGGCTGTTCGTGGGAGACGGGGAGAAGGAAGTCGTCAGCCTGGCCCAGACCTACCTGAACATCAATGCCTCCATGTACTGGGTGCTGGCGCTCCTCTTTGTCTTCCGCTACACGCTGCAAGGGCTGGGCCAGAGCATCGTGCCCACCTTCGCGGGCGTCATGGAGCTGTGCATGCGCGCCCTGGCCGCCATCGTGCTGGCCCGCTGCCTGGGCTTCACCGGAGCCAGCATGGCGAGCCCCGCCGCCTGGATCGGCTCCTGCGTGCCTCTCGCCATCGCCTATTACTTCACCAGCAGAAAGCTGGCGCGGTCCATGAAGCAGGGCTTCCCTCCCTGCCGTGAGGAAGAGCCGGGAGCCGTCCGGCAGGCCGCGTGATTGCGGCTGGCATTCGCCCCGCACCGGAACCGGTATCTCACCCCGGAGGAAAGGGAAACCGTCATGGAGCGCCCCAGGGGTCAATCACGGGTCTTCGCGGAAATCCCGGAACGTTCCCTTCCCCAGTATTCCCGCGCCTTCTGCAAATAAAACGCGCCCAGGGGAGGCAATATTTCCAGTTCCTTGCCCCACTTCTCCGCCAATTCCGGAGAAGGCATGTCCTCCCTCATGTGCTTTCCCTCCCCGATCAGGAACGGAAGCACTACCACCCTGTTTCCCTTCAAACGTGGAAATACTTCCTCCACGGAGGGGGAAGCGCCGAAATAGGCCAGGGCCATATCCGTTTCCTGCGGCCATAAAAAGGTCCGCAGTTTCTGTAAAAAGGCGAACGGCTCCGGAGGAAGGTCCTTTCCCACTACTCCATGGGCCACCACCAGCAGGGACGTTCCCGGCCCCAGCTCTTTCCCGAGGGCGTCGCGGACGGTCAGGAAGGGCATCACGTCTTCCCCAGCTCCCCACACCGGCTTGAATTCGAATTCCGGAGACACGCCGCGTTCCGCATACATGGCGCTCAATTGTTCCGGCAGCGCTTCCGTCACCGTCCAGCCGCTCTGCATGAAGACTGGATAAATCTGAACCACCCCGTCGCCCGGAGGCAGGTCGTCCGCCTGCATGTCCCGGAAGGAAGCCTGCCAGACGGGAGCGCCGTCCATGCCCAGCAGCTTGATGCGATCCGCCAGATGCTGCCGGAGTTCGGCCCCCGCCTCATCATAGGAGACGCATAGCTTGTAAATTTTTTTGGGCATGTGAAGTGAGACCCCAGAGGGAAGGCGGCGTTCAGCATCTTCCCCACTTGCAGACGCAGGGACGGTGCATGCCTGCCGTTTGTAACAGAAACGCCGGATTCCGGCAATACCATAACCGCCTTTTCCCTCCATGGCCTCCCATTCTCCGCAATACGGCAGGAAAAATTCTTTTATTCCGCTGATTTTCATTTTCTTATGAACTTTCTAAAGAAAGGGTCCGGAGAAAATGGTCCCCTCTTGCCGAATCTCCCGGCGGAGGCAGGATAGCGGCTTGACCGGAGGGCTTGAAACCGTCATGATATAAGGACATACAGGTTTTGTTTTATGTCGTTTTACATTCAATCCGTTGAAATCGGCGGCCCGCGGCCGTTCTACCTCCTGGGCCCCTGCTCTCTGGAATGCGAATCCTTCGTCTGGGAGATGGCCCGCTCCATCAAGTCCATTGCGGAAAACCTGGACATCCCGCTGATTTTCAAGGCCTCCTACGACAAGGCGAACAGAACTTCCATCACGTCCTTCCGCGGACCCGGCGTACGGGAAGGCTGCCGCATCCTGTCGGAAATCGGCAAAGAGCTGGAACTGCCCGTCGTTACGGACGTGCATACGGCCCGGGAAGCGGAGATTGCCGCTGAATACGTGGACCTGCTCCAGATTCCCGCCTTCCTGTGCCGCCAGACAGATCTTCTGGAAGCCTGCGCCAAGAGCGGCCGTCCCGTGAACATCAAGAAGGGCCAGTTCCTGGCTCCGTGGGATACTGTGAACATCGGGGAAAAGATGCGCGCCTTCGGCTGTGACGAGTTCATGATGTGCGAGCGCGGCACCTCCTTCGGCTACAATAACCTGGTGGTGGACATGCGCTCCCTGTACTGGATGAAACAGGAAGGCTTCCCCGTCGTGTTTGACGCCACCCACGCAGTCCAGAGGCCCGGAGGCCTGGGCGGAACCACGGGCGGAGACAGCGAACTGGCTCCCGTGCTGGCGTCCGCCGCCATGGCGACCGGCAGCATTGACGGCGTGTTCATGGAGGTGCACAAGGATCCGTCCAAGGCTCTTTCCGACGGGCCCAACCAAATCCCCCTCCACCTGCTTGAAGGCGTGCTGAAACGCCTTCAGTCCATCCATCAGGCGGTTCAGTCATGATGAAGTTACCGTTCACATGCTTTCTGGTAATTGCCATGCATGGCATGGCGGCGCAGGCGGATACCACCCTGCCCGCAGCCACGCCCTTCGCCGGCGTAGACAAGAAATTGCCCATGCTGGAGCTTCTGCCCGTAGGCCAGGTGCTCCCCAAAGTCAGCCTGTCACGGTATGAAGGGCCGCGCCTTTCCATGCTGCTGACCGCTTCAAGCGTGACCGTAGCCGCCCCGCAGGAAATTGCCGCCAGCATCCTGAACGTGTACCTGTACGGGAAGAACAACCAGACCTCCCATCTTTTCACGAAGGCTGCCTCCTACTTTCTGGACAAAAAACTGGTCGTCTCCCATACGGAGACCACCCTCAAGGAAGAGAACTTTTCCGCCAGGGGCACCGGCCTTTACATGGATACCAATATCAAGAGGGGCATCATCCTTGGCCCCGTTCAAACCACCATCCGCATGGATCAACGCAACAAGTAACCATTCCTTTTATGAAAAAACTTTCCTCCCTGCTGCTGCTCGCCCTGACCGGAGGTCTTGCCTGCGGCGCCACTGACGGCGTTCCCGCCCATATCGTACAGCCTTTGCCCAAGGAACTGGATCCACGCCTGGAGCCGCCCCTGGCTCCCCCCTCCGGCATCGTGCGTCCCCTGACGGCGGAGGAAACCGCCCGGAGGGAACGGGAACTGGCCCCCGTTCCGACCGCGGGCCTGAAGGAAGACGGTGAGAAGGCGATTGAAGCGTACAACGTGAAGGAAAAGACCGTTGACGGGCAGATTCAGGAATTCCGCCAGCAGCACCAGGTCACCGGCAATGCCGCCGCCCCGGCTGCGGACACCGCTCCCGCTGCGCCCAATCCGGAAGAGAACTTCATGCGCGCCAATTCCTCAAACAACCTGTACTCCGTAGATTGTGACGGGGACCTGTACTTCGACATGGAAGAAGGCGTGCTGGTGTTCATGAAAAACGTCCGGGTGCGCAACCCCAATCTTTCCATGGACTGTGCGGACCACCTGAAAATTTATGCGGAGTTCGTGCCGAAGAAGCCGGGCGACAAGAAGCCCTCCGAACGCAAGCAGGAAAAAGAGAAGGAAAAGGAAAAAGAAGGGGAGAAGCCCCAGGTGGCCCTCCCCAACGGCGGCAATTTTGACTATAACTCCATTAAAACGGTCGCAGCCTCCGGCAACGTGAAAGCCAGCTATACCAACAAGGAGGGGGAAACCAGCAACGCCCAGGCGGACAAGATCACCTATAACGCCAAAACCGGGGAAATCATCCTGACAGGCTCCCCGGTGATTATTACGCCGGACGCCATCATCAAGAATCCGAACAAGGACGCCTTCATCCGCGTGTACTCGAACGGGAATATGTACAGCAGCCGCGGCACCAAGACCACGTTCCGCCACGTAGACAAGAAGCTTTCCGACCGGGACAAACAGAAAACCAACCGCAAGCCGTGAGCTCCCCCCTATCCACCCATCTGCTGAGAGCCGAAGGCATCTGCAAAACCTATAAAACGCGGACCGTCGTGGACCAGGTCAGCCTGACGGTGGGCCATGGCGAGATCGTAGGCCTGCTGGGGCCGAACGGCGCGGGAAAAACCACCTCCTTCTACATGGTGGCGGGGCTCGTGCGCCCGGACGAAGGCCGCGTGATTTTTGCGGGCGAGAATATCACGGAACTGCCGATGAACCTGCGCGCCAGGCGCGGCATGGGCTACCTGCCGCAGGAGGAGTCCATCTTCCGCAAGCTTTCCGTGGAGGACAACCTCCTGGCCATTCTCCAGACCCGCAAGGACATGACCTCCCGCCAGCAGAAGGACCGCGCCGTGGAGCTGATGGACCGCTTCGGCATCACCAAGCTGCGCCGCTCCATGGCCATCCAGCTTTCCGGCGGGGAAAAGAGGCGGCTGACCATCGCCCGCGCCCTCGCCACCAGCCCCAAACTGCTGATGCTGGACGAACCGTTCAGCGGCGTGGACCCCATCGCCGTTTCAGACATCCAGAAGATCGTCATGGAGCTGCGCGATACGGACGGCCTTTCCATCCTGATTACGGACCACAACGTGCGGGAAACCCTGCACATCGTGGACCGCGCCTACATCCTGTTTGAAGGGAAGGTCATCAAGCACGGCACTTCCGAGGAAATCGCCAACGACCCCATCGCCCGCAAGCAGTATCTGGGCGACCAGTTCCGCATGTAACGCCACTTTCCGCCCCTCCCATGTCCTCTCCGCAGAATACGATCGCCCTGGTGTTCGACTATGACCAGACCCTGAGCCCCTTCTACATGCAGGATCAGGCCATTTTTCCGGAATTCGGCATCTCCCCGCAGGAGTTCTGGACCAGGTGCAACGCCACCGGGGAACGGGAAGGCTGGGACGGGGAACTGATTTACATGAAAAGCTTGCTGGACGCCCTCTCCCTGGACCGCGTCAGCAATGCCCGGCTCACCCAGCTTGGGGAACGCCTCACCTTTTACCCCGGCCTGCCGGATTTCTTTGACGCCTTCCCGTCCATGACCCTGTCCTCCCTTCATACGGACCTGGGCATCAACATTGAATACTACATCATTTCCTCCGGCCTGAAAGCCCTGATTGACGGCTCTGCCCTGCGCCCCTATTTCAAGGCCGTGTTCGGGTGCGAGTTCAGCGAGGAGAACGGCTACATCAACTTTCCCAAGAGGGTCATTTCCCACACCACGAAGACCCAGTACCTCTTCCGCATCAACAAGGGCATGCTGGATTACGACCAGGACGTGAACGACCACATGCCGGAGGACATGCGCCCGATTCCCTTCGCCAACATGATCTACATCGGCGACGGCCCCACGGACGTGCCCTGCTTCACCGTCATGCGCAGGAACGGCGGCCACGCCGTGGCCGTGTACAATCCGGAGGACGAAACGGGCCGCAGCTTCCGCAAGTGCTATAACCTGGCCTCCAATTCCGACCGCGTGAACTTCATCGCCCCGGCGGATTACACGCCCGGCAGCCACCTTACCCGCCTGCTGTCCGGCATGGTGACGGACATCGCCAACGGCATCGTGCGCCGCCGTGACCGCGCCCTGGCGGATTCCTGCATTGCGGCCCCCACCTTTTCCAAATAAAAACCTGCTCCATTCCTCTCCCCCCGTCATGAACAGCCATTTTCATTTCCTCGGCATCTGCGGAACCGCCATGGGCGCGGTAGCCGCCGCCATGGCCCGCCGCGGCTTTACCGTCACCGGCTCAGACGCCAACGTTTACCCCCCCATGTCCACCTTCCTGGAGGAGGAGGGCATCACCCTGTTTGAAGGCTACAAGGCCTCCAACATCCCCGCGGACGCGGACGTCATCGTCATCGGCAACGCCATGAGCCGCGGCAATGAGGAGGTGGAAGCCGTGCTCCAGCGGCGCCTGCGCTACCTCTCCCTGCCGGAGACGATGAAGGAATACTTCCTGCGCGGCAAGCGCAACTACGTGGTGACCGGCACCCACGGCAAAACCACCACCACGTCCATGCTGGCGTGGCTGATGGAGGACTCCGGGCTGAACCCCAGCTTCATGATCGGCGGCATCGCCCGCAATCTGGGCCGCGGCGGCCGTTTTACGGATTCCGATTTCTCCGTGCTGGAGGGGGACGAATACGACACGGCGTTTTTCGACAAACGCTCCAAATTCCTGCATTACCTGCCGGAACTGGTGGTCATCAACAACATTGAGTTCGACCACGCGGACATTTACAATTCCCTGGAGGAAATCAAGCTGAGCTTCCGCCGCCTGACCCAGATCATTCCCCGCAACGGCCTGGCGCTGGTGAACGCGGACGATCCCAACTGCCTGGACGTGGTGAAGGGGGCCCCCTGCCCCGTCAAGACGCTGGGCTTTTCCGACTCTTCCAACATTCGCATCCTGGACGTGGAAACCTCCACGGACGGCAGCCATTTCACGCTGGAAGGCACCCGCTACTATGTGCCGATGATCGGGGAATTCAACATCCGCAACGCCGCCATGGCGATTGCCGCCGCACAATTTGCGGGGCTGAACGTCAAGCAGCTGGCGGACTCCATGGGCCGCTTTGAAGGCGTGGCCCGCCGCCAGGAAGTAAAGGGCGTGGTCAACGGCATTTCCGTGGTGGACGACTTCGCCCACCACCCCACGGCCATCAAGCAGGCCATCCTGGGCCTGCGCCAGCGCTACCCGGGATCACGCATCTGGGCCATTTTTGAGCCGCGCTCCAACACCACGCGCAGAAACATCTTCCAGAATGAACTGGCGTTATCCCTCGCTACGGCGGATTTCCCCGTGGTGGCCGCCGTGGACCATCCGGACAAGGTGGCCCTGGAGGAACGCCTGGACCTCACCAAACTCTCCAATGATCTCTCCGCGCTGGGCAAGGACGCCCTGATCGGCGGACAGGCGCAGGAAATCGTCTCCGCCGTCTGCAAGAAAGCCCAGCCGGGAGACGTTATTCTGGTAATGAGCAACGGCGGTTTTGACGGCATTCACGCCAAATTGCTGGAAGCCTTGAACGCCTGACCCTTTTTCATACATTCACCTCCAATGAAAAACGCATCCACCATCACCGCCTTCATCATCAGCTTCCTGGTCGTGGGCAGCCTGGCTCTGGTCTTCCTGTTCCTGGGAAACCGGGAGGAGGAGCCCGCCCCCGCTGAACCCGCGGCGCAAACGGAAGTTCCTCCGCGCCAGACGGTGACGCCCCAGCCCACCGTGGACCCGCTCACCAAGGAAGACATCAGCCGGCAGACGGCCACGCCGTCCTCCCTGGTCAACCTCAGCTCCCCCCAGACGCTGGCGCAGGCGATTGCCAAGGTTATTCAGGACCGGGACGCGGACACCCTGAAATCCCTGGAAATCCAGCAGGCCGTCACGGAGGCCCAGGGCCGCATCATCCGGGAACTCATGGAAGCGCGCCATGTGCGCCTTTCCACCCCCGGCATCACCAGCATCGGCGCAAATAACCAGGGGGCCAACCCCACGGCCAGATACACGCTCAACTTCAGCAGCGGCGCGCGCGGCTACCTGGACATGAAGCGCAATGACAAGCAGCAGTGGACACTGGACACCCTTACGCTGCCCAGCAAGCAGGACCTGGCCAAGGACAAGGCCGCCCCCATGGCCATGAACGATCCCATGGGCATCGTCAGCTCCTTCATGGACGCCGTTGCCAAGGCGGACTTCCGCACGGCACGGAAATTCGTGGACGGAACCAAGGTGCAGGACGCCACCGTGGCCGGGCTGTGCATCCTGTTTGAAGAAGGCGCCTTCCGCCTCCGGGAGGACGCTCCCATCAAAACCGCCTATGAAGCGCCCACCAATGCGGGCTTTTTCGTCCACCTGCAGGACGCCCAGGGCAGGAAAGCCGGCAACGTGGGCCTGACCGTAGCCAAGAAGGATGAACAATGGCTGATTGCGGAAGCCTCCCTGGACAACATGCTGGAAGCCTACACGAAACGGCAGGGGGCCGGAGACGACATTTTCATCCCCATCGTGAAGAATCCGCAGGGGGGCGATTCCCTGGCCCTGTTCTTCGGTTTCAATGAAGATTCTCTGTCCAAGCGTTCCGAACGCCAGCTCCAGATTGTGGCGGAGGCCATCAAGACGGATAGCGGCAAGAAGCTGGAAATCAGCGGCCACACGGACGATGTGGGGAGTGAACGCTACAACCAGGGCCTCTCCGAACGCCGGGCGGCGGCCGTGAAGGCCCAGCTCGTCCAGTTCGGCGTTCCTGCGGAAAGAATCGTCACGAAGGGATTCGGCAAATCACAACCGCGCCGCACCTACTCCCCCACGGCGGACGAAGGAACGCGTGATGAAGCCCGCAAGGAAAACCGCCGCGCGGAAATGTACCTGGACTTTTAAAGAGTGATTAGAGTGGAGAGTGGAGAGAAAAGTTTTTCAACCAATCCCATTAACTATTCTCTATTAACTATTAACTGAAACGCATGGCCCGCCGTTACGTCATCAAGCAGGATGCCGCGCCAGCCGCGCCCATCTCCGGAATCGACTACCGCACGGCCCTTAATGAAGAACAGTATGCAGCCGTTTCTTCGGAACCGGGGCCGGCGCTCGTCATTGCAGGGGCCGGTTCGGGAAAAACGCGCACGCTGACCTACCGCGTGGCGTGGCTCCTGGACCACGGCACGGACCCGTGGAACATCCTGCTGCTGACCTTCACCAACAAGGCGGCGCGTGAAATGACGGAACGGGTTCGCTCCCTGATTCCCCTGGACCTGTCCCGCCTGTGGAGCGGCACGTTTCATTCCATTGCCAACCGCATCCTGCGCCAGCACGCGGAATACCTGGGCTATACTCCGGCTTTCACGATCATGGATTCCGACGACCGCAAATCCATGATTAAAAGCGTGGTCAAGTCCCTCAAACTGGATGAGAAATCCACCCGCTTCCCCAAACCGGAAGTCCTTTCCTCCCTGTTCAGCCTGGCGGACAATGAGGGCGCCAATATCCAGGAAACGCTGGAAAACGCCTATCCGTACCTCTCCAACCACCTGGACGCCATCCTGGACGTGCATGAACAATACGTGGCCCGCAAGCAGGAAACCAATAGCATGGACTTTGACGACCTGCTGCTCAACGTCGTGAGGCTTTTCCAGGAACAGGAGCATCTGCGCGCCCTGTACGGCTCCCGCTTCCAGCACATCCTAGTGGACGAATACCAGGACACCAACTACCTCCAGAGCCGCTTCATCGACCTGCTGTCCCGGGAACACGGCCAGCTCATGGTAGTGGGGGACGACGCCCAGAGCATTTATTCCTGGCGGGGGGCGGACATGGAGAACATCCTCAGCTTCACTACCCGCTACCCGGCGGCAAAGACCTTCAAGATAGAGACCAACTACCGCAGCGTGCCGGAAATTCTGGAGCTCTCCAACGCGGCCATCGCCGCCAACGAGGTGCAGATTGAAAAAAGGCTCCGCTCCGTGCGGCCTACCGGGGAAATGCCCCCGGCCCTCGTTCCGCTCAACGACGACAGGATGCAGGCCAAATTTGTCGCCCAGCGCATCCGGGACCTCATTGAAGAAGGCACGGACCCCAATGAAATAGCCGTGCTCTACCGCGCACACTTCCACAGCATGGAATTGCAGATGGAACTGACCCGCGGGGAAATCCCCTTCCGCATCACCAGCGGCATCAGGTTTTTTGAACAGGCCCATATCAAGGACGTGGTGGCGTTCATGCGCTTTGTGGTCAATCCCAGGGATGAACTCTCCTTCCGCCGCATGGTGATGCTGCTGCCCGGCATCGGTCCCGGCATGGCCCAGAAGCTCTGGATACGCTGGGCCGCCTGCCCGGAAAGCCGGCTGGAAACGCCGCCGGAATCCTTCTCCGCCCTGATGCTGGATTTTCCGGTCCCGGCCAAGTCCAAAACGGCCTGGACGCAGCTCTGCTACACGCTGGATGAACTGGCCCCAGCCGGAAAAATCGCCGGGCCGGCCTCCATGCTCATTTCCATCAATGAAGCCGTGTATGACGAGTACATGCAGGCCGCCTTTGAGAATTACGACCAGCGCAGGCAGGACCTCCTGCACCTGGCCGGATTCTCCGAACGCTTTGAATCCACGGAGGATTTCCTCTCCCAGCTTTCCCTGCTGGGCAATACGGATGATGAAAGCGCGGCGGCAGACCTCTCCGGAGGCGCCGTCACCCTGTCCACCATCCACCAGGCCAAGGGGCTGGAATGGTCCGTCGTCTTCCTGATCGGCCTGTGCGACGGCATGTTCCCGCACCAGCGGGTGATTGACGACGGAGACCTGGCGGGTCTTGAGGAGGAACGCCGCCTCTTCTACGTGGGCATCACCCGCGCCAAAGACCAGCTTTACCTGACCTACCCCCGCTGGAACTGCCGCGCGCAGGGAGGAACCTTCATGCAGATGCCCTCCCGCTTTCTGGATGAATTCCCGGCCAGCCTGGTGGAGGAGTGGGCGGTAGAATAAGAAGCCTGTCCCCCTTCCTGCGGTAAATGCGGGGCGCACTGGGTCTTTAATCCTTTTCCGCCGGGGAGGGAAGACGCTGCGCGGAGGTCTGGGGTGACACCTCCTCCATCCATTTGAGGACTTCCACCAAATTCTCGTCCGGCGGCATTTCATGCTTTCCCGGAAAGGGAAATTCCTTGATGGCGCACTGCCTTCTTTTGAGAACCTTGACGTCATGGCTGACGGCACTGTTGGCTCCTCCGTCCTTGTCTCCATTGATAATAGCCACCGCCATGCGCGTGGGGCACGTGAGGCGGTCCTTCCCTCCCAGCCAGCCGCCCATGGATACAATCCCCTTCCACGGGCGGACGGGCGGAATCCTGCGCTCACTATATGTAAAGGCACGGGACGCTCCGCCTGAAATGCCGCCCATGTACATGCGGTCCGCATCAAAAAAGGCCATTCTCTCCAAACTCCCGTTCGTGGAAGTCCACAGCTTGCCCAGTCCGGCTTCATGTTCCTTGGACTCCGAATTTTTAAACGTCGTCAATCCCAGGGCCACCCATCCGTTGGCCTCGCAGGCCTTCCGGAATTTCTGGACCATGTGCTGTCCATTGCCTACGGAATTAAACAGAATGATGACGGGAGGCGGAGTTTCCGCCTTCAGCGTGGATGGATAATAGACAAAGGCTTCCGGATAGGAATCCGTAGCGGGGATTTTAGTGATCTTCCCCAGCCTTCCTTCCGTATGCCGCTGCATGCGCTCCTGGTTGCTCATGGCTTCCGGAACATGCTCCTTGATCCAGTCCACGTCGTTCCCGGACAAGCTTGCCAGAGGCAGTTCCACCTGTCGGCCTTTCTCCAATTTAAGGGAAACTTTCCTGCCGGCGGCGTTGAAGCGGACAAAAGCCGCCGTGATGGTTTTGCCGGCGGTATTGGTCCACACGCGCGGCTGGTGCGGCACATCGGCCTCCTGCGCCGGGGCAAGCGGCAGCAACACGGCCGCGAGGACCGTAAACAATCGGGTAGTCATTCCCCGGTAATAGGCTGCCGACCGTTGGCAGTCAATAAAATTCGCCTGATTGCACAGCTTTGGGCACATCCCTGTTCGGAAAGCTCCATTCTTGCAGAGGCGGAACGGAGCATCCAAACTGCCACCACAGCCGGAAACAAATTTTCTTATTTATATTTGAACCATTTTCACGGCCATTATTCCGGGAAGGAAACAGCAAAATAAAAGAGGACCCAGAAAACATCATACATCCCTCACCATCAATGAGATATTTTTTCTTCTCAGGAAAATGAATTTACTGGAAGCTTTCTGGAATTCCTTTCCGGCTCCAGGTTTAAAAACCCTGTCATGACAAAGACCGCCAGACAATAGCCGCAACCATCTTATCCTGAATCATTTTCATTCCCATCTCCATCAAACCTTCCCATGTCATCCCACTGAACAGCCCGGAACGAGAATCATCTAAAACCTCGGGCGCCGTGATTGTCACGAACGCATAACCACCTAATCATTAAACAAATAAAAAAGCATGAAATTAAGACTCCCACATATGCTGCTGGCAGCAGTTATCGCTTGCCTTGGCAGTTTCTCCGTTGCTACGGCAGCTAACTATGCGGCCAACAGCGCCGATTCATTCGTGACGGCCTGGAACCAGGCTGCCGCCTCGAATGAAGCGTCAACCATCACTATCACCGTGCCGGCAGGCTCCGATAACATCACACTGACCCAGGAACAACGGGCCCAGTTGAACGCCATCTCCGGAACGGGCAACGTTACCGTCCAAATGGCGGACCCCAGCGGCAAACTGGTTAATTTCAATTATGATCTGGTTAATGGACAGGTCAGCTTCAACGACATCACACTGAGCGAACCCCTGGGAAGCGACAATGACATCGTAGTCACGAACGCCACGGACACCACCACCATTGACGGCAGGAACATTGCCATCGAAGGAACGAATGACGCCGCCAATCCCAAGACGGTAGGCGCCACCGTCACTTCCACGAACGGACAGGTAGGCATCGGCGACAACGTTTCCATGGAAAAAGCCGTCACCGTTACCGGCCAGGCGGCTCACACGGTGGACCCCTCCACGCCCCCGGCAGGTGAGGCCTATACCAGGACGACCTACGACACCTACAGCAATTCCAACGAGCAGGCCGTGGTCCTGGGCAACAACGTCACCATGCAGGATACCGTGACGGCTACCGGCCAGATCGTCAGTGATCCGGCGGCCAAAGTTACGCTGAACGGAGACGTGACCTCCACGGCCGGGATCGGCACCGTGACCACGGAACAGTTTGACGCGGCCAACAACCAGAACAGCAAAACCGTCATCGATTCCATGGATGACAGCATTTCCGGCGGCATCGTCCTTGGTGAAACCACGGCCGGATCCATCACCATCAAGACTGTAGGCGGCAATGTTTCCCTGGGAGACAACACCGTTCTGAACGGCACCACCGTTTCCGCGGAATCCGTCGACCTGAACAAGACGGTTTACAGCAATGACGACGGCAACTGGAATACGGTTGTGGGCACGGAAAAGCTGGACACCATCGAAGGCAGCGTCACCCTGGGCAACAACACCACCGTCAAGGGGAATTCCACCCTGACGGCGGATGACAATATTGCCATCGGCACCAACAGCGTGATCACCGGCAATACCGCCGCTGACGGCATCATCACTGCGGGAGGCCAGATCTCCATCGGAGACGGCACCCAGGTCGTGGGCAACACCGCCACCAACGCCGGCAAGGCCGCCATCAACCTGGCCGACGGCCAGACCCTGTACATCGGTTCCGGCGCAGTTCTTTCCGGCAACACGTCCAACGGCGTCCTCGGTTCCGTGCATGCGGGCCAGAACACCCAGATCAACGTTTATACGGACGGCACCGCCTACACCTTCATCAATGACGGCATTGACACCGCGGCTCCCGCGGCCCCCACGGCTGACGCCGCCCCTCTGGCCGCTGACCAGACCGTCATGACGAAGACCGGCACGGGCACCCTCGTCTACGGCGGCGGCGGAGCCACCGACACGTTCGGAGGCACCTACCAGCAGCTTGAAGGCAACCTGATCATTGGCCACGCCACCTTTGGAACCGTGGACGCCGCTACCGGAAAAGTCGGCCCCCTCCAGTCCATCGGCGCCGCCGTAATGGGCACGGACGATACGGTTTACGACATCCGGACGGGCCAGGTGACCCTGGCGCAGAATTCCACCATGAAGGGGGCTTCCGCCTCCTTCGGAGGCGATTCCACCCTGCTCCTGAGCGACGGCTCCGTGCTTGACTTCGGCACCCCGGCCACCTTCACGGATAATTCCCGCGTGGGCATCCAGGTATCCGACGCCACCGGCAATCCCGTCCCAATCGCCCAGCTGAAGAAGGGCACGGAAAGCGTGAACGTCACGCTGAACGGCACGGACATTTCCGGACGCCTGCTGAACAACCTGTTCCTGACCACCACCATGGCTCCGGGAACGACGGAAGGCACCACCACCATCACCCAGAACATGAGGGGCATTGACGGTCCCATGTCCGGCTACAACGGCAACGTTTACACCGTAGCGGCCGCTCTGGAAAGCAACCGCCTGAACGTGGCCGCCGGTTCTCCCGCCGCCCAGTTCTATGAAACCCTGCTGCGCGTGACGGACCCGAACGAAGCTGCCAACATGATTCAGTCCGTCAGCGGTGAAAACGTGATGAACTTCGCGTGGGCCGCCAGCCGGACGCTGAGGAGCTTTGCCGACCTGGGACGCATCCAGTCCGCCGCCTCCATGGCCCGCCAGACGGAAGACACCATTGAAGTGGTGGACGCCAAGGGCTCCCCGATCGCCCGCAAGACGATCGCCAAGGGCAACGGCAACATCTGGGTAGGCGGCATGGGCAACTGGGATGACCAGGACGCCCGCGGAGGCATCTCCGGCTACAAGTACAATGCAGGCGGCTATGCCGTGGGTATTGACTACAAGGCTGCCCAGGGTTCCCTGATCGGCATTGCAGTGGGCCAGAGCTTCGGCGACATCAAGGACAAGAGCGGATTCGGCTCCGACTACGACGTGGATTCCTTCATGGCCATGATCTACGGCCGCATGCATCCCTTCAGGGAAAGCAAGTTCACGCTGGACGGCTACGGCGCCTACGGACGCTCCAAGTTCAAGGGCAATTCCTACATCATGGGAACCGCCGCCAACGGCAATGAAAATGCGGACTCCTTCAGCGGCGGCCTGTACGCCACCTGGACGGAACACTTCGCACTCGGCAAGGCCTTCGTAACGCCTTACACGGGTATCGAATTCATGACCACCGAACTCAAGGGCTTCTCGGAAAGCGGACCTTACGGCCGCTCCTTTGACCACGCCCGCGCCCAGAACTGGACCATTCCGTTGGGCGTGACCATCGCCCGCGCCTACCAGACGGACGGCGGCACCACCATCACCCCGGCCTTGACGGTGGCCGCGGCGCAGGATGTGAGCCGCATGAATCCCAAGTCCAACGTCAGCGGACCCCTGGGAGCCTGGAACGTGCGCGGCGTCAACGTCGGTCGCACCGCATTCCGCCTGAATGCCGGCATTGACGTGCTCTTCTCCAGCAATTGGGGAGCACGGGTCTGCTATCAGTTCGAGACCCGCAACAAGCTGACCTCCCATGGAATCAACGGAGCCATCAGCTATACGTTCTAAGTAGGACGGCGCTTCAGCGCATGCTTTTACTTGGTTATGGTAGGCCCTTTCCCGCCCTGTGCGGGAAAGGGTTTTCCGTATGTTTCAGCCACTGTCTCCTGCCGCACATTAAATCTTTTCTTTTAAAAACGGCATCTCCGAATAAAGGAATGACGTCTGCACGGATTTCCAATCCGATTCCCGGTTTATTAAAAAATAAATATTTTACAATAAATGAATTATGAATTAATTAAATGCTCGTGCCCTCTTTTCCGTTTAAGTTGTAGTAAAGATATGTTTGCCTGATGTGTTCCTCCTTCAAACATTTGCATTGACGCCGGATTGGAAATCCGTTATCCGTGTCTCTGTTAAAGTATCTGTTGAGCATGAGATTATCTACATTCTGCATTTTATGCTGCCTATCCGCCGGGATTTCCCAGGCTGCCACCTATGTCTGGAGCGGAGCGGCAGGAAACGGGATCTATGGAGATTCCAACAACTGGACGGTGGACGGCGCGCCGAACGGCTACTTCCCGCAGCACAGCACCAATGACAACGCCATCATCGGGGAAAACGCCGGAACTGTTACCTGGTCCACCGCGCAATCCTTCTTCGGCGCCACCAATACGGTCCAGGTAGGGTCCGGAAGCACCCTGGTCTGCACGACTACGATAGGGGATCTCAACGTCAATTCCTTTACCCTGGAAGGCAATTCCCATCTGGTATTTGAATCCAGCAACGCCTTTGGACTGGGCCGTGACTTTACGCTGGATTTCGGCACCTTTACGGCGGCGGAACACGGTTCCTGGACCGCTACGGACCTCACCAACTTCTGGACCAACGGAAAAACCGTCACCTTCACCGGCACGCTGGATATGAACAGCCTTTCCGGAAGCGGAACGATTGAACTGGCTTCCATCAAATCCGCCCAGCAGGGAGGCAACCTCAATCTGGACCTGAGCGGCCTGAACATCGCCAGCAACTCCCAGGTACAGGCGACCGTGACGCAGGTCACGGAAAACGGCGTCACCAAGGTACTGATCAACTATGAAACCGTTCCGGAACCCGCAACGGCCACGCTGAGCCTGCTGGGACTGGGCTCCCTGCTGTTAAGAAGAAAGAGACAGTAGTCTCCGCCCCAGCACCGATTTTACCCCGGCTTGCTCCCCAAAGGGAAAGCCGGGGTTTTCTTTTGCCGGCGGGGTCAATTTTCACAAGCATTTCCCCATTCGCCAACGCGGCCGCTCCGGGGCCGCGCAACGCCGCCCCGAACGGAAAAACGGAAGCTTCCCCGCGCAGGTCAGAACTCGCAGTTGCGCGGCGTGCGGGCAAAGGGCAGTACGTCGCGTATGTTCGTCACTCCGGTCACGAACATCAGCAGGCGTTCAAACCCGGCTCCGAATCCGGCGTGCGGAACCGTGCCGTAGCGGCGCAGATCCGCATACCAGCGGTAGGCTTCCTCATTCATGCCCATGCGGCGCATGTTTTCCTCCAGAATGTCCAGCCGTTCCTCACGCTGGCTTCCCCCTACGATTTCCCCGATGCCGGGCACCAGCACGTCCATGGCGGTAACGGTCCTGCCGTCTTCGTTCAGACGCATGTAGAAAGGCTTGATCTCCTTCGGGTAATTGTAAACGATGACCGGGCATTTGAAATGCTCTTCCGTCAGGAAGCGTTCGTGCTCGCTCTGGAGGTTGATGCCCCAGGAAACGGGGTAATCAAACGTTTTCCCGCTCTTGAGCAGAATATCCACGGCTTCCGTATAGGAACAGCGCACAAACGGCGTTTCCTTCACATGCTCCAGGCGTTCCCGCAGTCCCTTGTCCACAAAGCGGGTCAGGAATTCCACCTCTTCCGCGCTGTTCTCCAGGGCGTCGCCGACCAGGAAGCGGACGAACGCTTCCGCCATGTCCATGTCTCCGTACAGGTCGCAGAAGGCCATTTCAGGCTCCACCATCCAGAATTCCGCCGCATGGCGCGTGGTATTGGAGTTCTCCGCCCGGAAAGTGGGGCCGAAGGTATAAATATTGCTCAGTGCGCATGCGAACGCCTCCCCTTCAAGCTGTCCGCTCACGGTGAGGTAGGCCGCCTTGCCGAAGAAATCCAGGGCTGCGTCACGGGAGGCGGCGTCGCCCACGTCCAGCGTCGTCACACGGAACATTTCACCGGCGCCCTCGCAGTCGCTGGCGGTAATAATGGGCGTGCTGACCCAGGAAAAGTCCCTCTCCTGGAAAAACCGGTGGATGGCATAGGCCAGCCTGCTACGCATGCGGAACACGGCGCCAAACAGGTTGGTGCGGGGGCGCAGATGGGCGATGGAACGCAGGAATTCCGGCGTATGCCCCTTTTTCTGCAAAGGGTAGGAATCCGGAGCGGTCCCCACCAGCTCCAGGGAGGCAGCGCGCAGTTCCCATCGCTGCCTGCCCTGTCCGGCAACCAGAGCCCCGCGAACGCTCACGGCGGAGCCCGTGGTCATTTCCCCAATCCGTTCATAACCGGGAATGCCTGCATCCGCCACCACCTGGAGGGAAGCCACGGAAGAACCGTCATTTACTTCCAGAAAGGAAAAAGCCTTGGAATCACGGCGCGTACGCACCCAGCCCTGAATCAGTACGTCCGGCATTTCCGCCTCACTGTTCAAAGCATATTTCACCAATGTTCTGCTGATCATGGCGCAAGTATAATACAGCGCCTTTCCCATGCCAGCAGAATTACTTTTCTCCGGAGAGAATATTCAGGCGCTTCCGGCAGCGGAAGGAGGGCGTGCAGCACGGCTCTATTTGGAGGGCTGCATAACCTGCCGCCCCGTCGTAATGGCGATGGCGTCCGCCAGCGGCATTTCCTTTTCCGTGTGGGCCGCACCCCAGGAATCCGAGAAGATGAGCGTCTTCTTTTCCTCGTCAAAGCCGATGATGAGCCTCAAATGGCCACCGCGCGTCTGGGACAGGCGCAGCGGCTCAGGAACGATGCCCAGTTGAACGGACCACAGCACGGGAATGCCCGCCGTGATGTAGGGCCTGATGGCGTTGAGCCATTTGTCCATCTGGGACGGAGATCCGGCGCGCGCCAGCTTCAGCACCTCCCCGTCCGCATTGTCCCAGAAGCCGGACCAGTCATATTCATTCTCCACCTTCTCCTTTTTTAATTTGGAGGCGGCGCGGTTGTAGGCTTTCAGCAGATTCCGGAAATCACGGGTGTCCGTCAGGGAATCCAGCACCTTGATCCGGATCTGGAAGCGCGCCCCTATCTTTTTCAGGTTCTCCGCCATTGCCGCCGTGCTGGTTCCTCCTTCCGCGGAGGAATTGGCCAGGGAAGCAAGTTCGTGCTGGTCCACGTAATCCATTCCGTAATAGGCAAAAATCCGGGCGGCGGTCGCCACCACGCAATAACCCTTCTGCCCCTGGTCTACCATGGGAATGTCCTGGATGACCACCCGTTTTCCTTCTTTCCTGACGTGCTGCTTGATGTCCGCCTTTCTGGCGCGGGAAGAAGCGTCGCCCCTCGCGATGGAAGCCTCCGTGGGGCCGGCCTTCAACCGGATGAATTCCGCTTCAAATTCCCTGCCCTCCCGCGACGTATTGGTTTCCAGGGTAATCGCCCCCTTGTCCCAAATCCAGGACCAGCCATTGACCTTGACCACCGCCTCCTTCCGGGTGGCCCGGTACTCCCTGGGCTGCACTCCGGTGAGAGCGGTCAGCCCTTCCCTGACGCGGTCCAGGCGTTTTTCAAACTCATCCTTGTCAATGGCCCCGTTGTCCCCCTTGTTGTACATCATGACGGTCATGGACTGGGGAACGCCTTCCTTCCAGTGCACCAGCATTTCCCCCAGGGACATTTCCCCTATTTTGATTGCAGGCTTCGCAATCCGGAGCTGGGTCTTGTCCCTGTCCACCCAGCCTCCGGATTCCCCGTTGAAATATTTCCCAAACAAATCCGGTTGCGGGAGGGTCCAGAACGCGCCGGATTTTAAATCCGGCGCCATGTCGCCAGCCCCCCATGCGGCGGGAAGAAGGCAGCAGGCGGAAAAGACAGAGAGGAATGAAGAGATAAATCGCATAACGGCAAAGGAGTAGAGGAACGGTCCCGCTGCTCGGGGCCCATGCTGACAATGTATTCTTCCATGGCGGTCCTGCCAAGAAAAAATGAATCTTACCCCGGCGGACGGTCCGTTATTAGCCTTCCCTTCACCGGATTCATTCAGACAGGCCCCAGGAACAAAAAAACCGGCCTGCCGCGGTACATTCCGCAGCAGGCCGGCTTGAATGAATAAACCAGTCCGGTTACATGAACGGACGCAAACGCTGCATGATGGCGTCCTTGGAAGAGGCTCCCACCATCGTATCCATGATTTCCCCGTCCTTGATAACCAGAAGGGTGGGAATGGTACGCACGCCATAGGTAGCGGCAAGGCCGTTGTTGGCGTCCACATCCACTTTGCCCACCTTGATCTTGCCGGCCAGTTCCGTGGAAAGCTGGTCAATGATCGGGGCGATCATGCGGCAGGGGCCGCACCATGTAGCCCAGAAGTCGACAAGCACAGGAATGTCGGACTTCAGGACTTCATCCTCAAAATTTGCTTCAGAAAATACGTTTGCCATAGTACCGCTTAGAGTATTTCAACAGTCATTATGTTCACTTATTCTTCTGCATCGGCGCCATCATCGGAAGACTCTTCTGCAGGGGCATCGGAGGAGGCGTCATCGGAAGAAGATTCGGCGGCCGCGTCATCGGTCGCTTCTTCACCGGCGGAGGTGGGAGCCGCGGCAGCGGGCTTGGAGTCGCTCCCCAGCCAGCCCGTCATGCTACGGGCTTCCAGGGTATCCGTGGCGTATTGATAACCAACGAAAATAAGCGCAAAGGCAAGAGCCACGAAGGAAAGAATATTGAGCAGCGTATTGGGAGACGCTTCCGTATCTTCTTCAAACTTCTTGGCCGTAAAGGAGGCGGAAGAAACCGGAGCGGCCGCAGGAGCGGTATTCAGCCCGATGGTGGCCTGCGGAAGCTGGGCGGTCGCCATGCCTGCCCCGGGAGGGGTCAGGGGAACGGTGGGCGCAGCGGCTGCGGGTGCCGCACCGGCGGGAGGAGCCACGGGCGTCGTGGCGGAGCCGAGAGCAACCGTCTTCAACCCGCCGCCAAGCTTGATGCCTCCGCCGAGCCCGGCGGGACGAAGGGGAATGGTGGGCGCAGCAGCAGCGGGCGGCGCGGCGGGTGCGGCGGGAGCCGCAGGAGCGCCGGAGGCGGGAGGGACAGAGGGAGCCGCCGGTGCCTTGGGCACGGAGGGAGCGGCCGGCGGAGTCGGAATGCTGGGCGGAGGCGGAGTACCGCCCGGAATGGAGGGGGGAGGTGGATTACTCATATCGGAAAAAATAGCTGTGCTGAACGATAGCTCTCGCTTATTTCCGACCGTAAATCAAGAAAAAGAATGCGCAAAGCCCAAATTCCGTGCAATTTTTTTTAATTTGGAGCGTATTCCATCCTAAACACGCTGTCCGGACTTGCCCTGAAAAGCGTTCTTTCCTACGCTGTGTATCCGGCATTATTTCATATGAAACCCATTACCAAATTAGCTTCCACCACCTTGCCCGACGGTTCCATTCTCGACCTCTGGGAACGGGACGGCTTCCATTTTCTTCTTCGTGACGGCGTGCAGCTCGCGTCCAGTTTTTCCCATGGGAGCAATGAAGCGGCAGCGGCCATGGCGGCAGCCCCGGTTAAAAGGGCCAACCAGCCCGCTTTTCTCCTGGACGGCCTAAGCCTGGGGTTCACCCTGTTTGCCCTGATGGACCTGGTCCAGAGGGAAAAGGCCCGCTTCATCGTAGCGGAGCCCTGCAAGCCGCTCGTTGACTGGCACCAGGAGCTGATGGACGGGGAACGCCCCGGCTTCCTGCACGATCCCCGCGTCAGCGTGGAATTCACTCCGGCGCTCCAGATCGCCCGCAAAAACCCGAAAAGCTTCCACGCCATCCTGTGCCGTTCCACGCATGAACGCATGAACCTGAGCGTGGCGGAGGCTTCCGACTATTTTGCCGCGCTCAAGCAGGGCGGCCTGCTGGTCATCACCGTGGCCCGGCCGGACGTCCGGCTTGCCCGCACACTCCAAAAAGCGGGTTTTGAAGTGAGCACGGAGGCCGTGCCTGCCTCACATAAAGGAAAGAAAACCACTTTTCACACCGTTATTCTTGGAAAGAAGGGGCGCTTCGTCCCCTTTTCCGCGCATCAATCCTGATTCCATCCTGCCACCATGAACCGCACAACTCTTACAACGGCCGGACTTCTGGCCGCCCTGCTCATCGGAATTCCCGCCCTGGCGGATTCCATTGCCCCGGGCATCCTGCTTCCCAAGAAAAACACCAAGTCCATTTCCTTCTCCCCCAAGGGGAGCTCGGACATTTTCCTGCTCGGCATCATGCCGCAGGGCAGCTCCGTCAAGAAGGGGGAATCCGTGGCGCAGGCGGACTTCCGCATCCTGGACAAGAGCATTGAAGACTACGAACGCACCATCAAGAGCAAAAACCTGGAAGTGCTGAAACTCCGGTACGCCCTGGACCAGCAGAAGGAACGCTCCGCGCTGGCTCTGCAAAAATACCAGACGGCCCTGACCCGGACGGAGGAGGACCAGAAAGACTTCCTGGAAAAGCGGAAGGCCCGCATGCTGGCGGAAGAAGAGGAACGCGTCAACAAGGCCCTGCGCCACATGTCCTACAAGCAGGAGGAGCTGAACCAGCTTACCAAGATGTACAAGGATGACCAGGTGGCGGAGGAAACGGAAGAAATCATCCTCAAGCGCCTGAAAAACGAACTGGGGGAAAGCGAATTTGCCGTCCAGGGAGCCAAGCTAGTCGCGGAGCTGGCCAAGCTGCGCAACATCCACCGCCTGGGGGAAGACTACGCCACGGCGGTCAAGGAAAAGCAGATGGATTTGGAACAGGCCCGGAAGCAGGCTGATTTTGACCTGGAACAGAAAAAGATAGCCCTGACGGAGGCGGAGGTGTCCCTGCGCCGCCTTCAGGACAAATACAACGAACTGAAAGCGGACCGGGAAATGGCCGCCTTCAAGGCCCCTGAAAACGGCATCCTGCTGTACGGCGGCTATGTGGCGGACAAATGGGTAGCCATTCCGGTGGCGGAAAAGCTCAAGCCCGGCGGCAAGCTGGAAGCCTTTGACAAAATCGCCACCATCGTCCCGCCGAACTCGGAACTGATCGTGCAGGCCACGCTGCCGGACTCCACCGCCACGCCCAAGGTGGGGGAAGCCGTCGTCATCAAGGTAACGAACATGCAGATTCCCGGCGTCATTACGGAAGCCAGCCCCATTCCGGGGGCGGACGGCAAGCGCCGCATCATCATCACGCCCAAGGTTCCCGCCAGCCAGATCTTCGCTCCCGGCCTCCCCGTCCAGGTCACCATCAAGGACCAGCAGGCCTGATCCCCCTACGGACCTCCATGAATAAAGCCGTCTTTTTTCTCGCCGCCCTGGGGGCCAGCACGGCGCTCTGCGCCTCCATTCCGGCGGAAAACGCGGAAAAAAGGGATACCATTCCCATTGCCAGGGTGCCGGACGTTCCGCCGCCCTCCCGGGAAACCCTGGACGCCTCCATCCGGAAGGCGGCGGACTTCCTGCTGAAGGAACAGAACAGGGACGGCTCCTGGGGAAGCCATACGCGCACCAAGGGGCTGAACGTCATCTGCCCCTACCCGGAAGGGCCCAGGTCGTTCAGAACGGCCTCCACCTCCCTGTGCGTAATCGGCCTGCTCACCAGCCCCCTGAAGGAGGACCCCGCCGTCAAGGCCGCGCTGGACAAGGCCGTGCAATACCTGCTAACCACGCTGCCCACCCTGAAACGGGGAGACACGCGCACCGTGCTCGGCGTCTGGGGCCATGCCTACGGCCTCTCCGCCCTGAGCCGGGCGGCCCGCAATCTTCCTGCGGATTCCCCCCTGTATGCGGAACTAAAAAAAGTGGCCGGCCTTCAGGTCAAGGCGCTGGACCAGATGGCGGACGTCCAGGGCGGCTGGGGCTATTATACGTTTGAAACCTTTTCCAAACGTCCCATCGGAGAGCCCACCTCCTTCCTGACGGCTACGGTCCTGCTCGCCTACAAGGACTCGGAACAGGCCTTCGGCCTCAAGCCGGATGCCCGAGTCGTCAAACGCGCCGTCGCCTGCCTGGAAAAACTGCGGACCCCTGCCGGCAGCTACGTCTATTCCCTTTCCCACTCTTTCTATCCCGGCCGGCCCATCAACCGCCACACCGGCAGTCTGGCCCGCACCCCCGCCGGAGACCTGGCCCTGATGCGGTATGACCCGGCTTTCATCTCCAGGCGGCAGTTGGAAGACGGCCTGGAACGCATCTGGAGCCGCGGCGGCTGGCTTTCCCTGGCCGTGAAAAAGCCCATTCCCCATGAAAGCTTTGCCCAGAACGCGGGCTACTTCTTCTACTACGGGTATTATTACGCCGCCCGCTGCCTGGAGGAAGTGGCCCCGGAACATCTGGCGCGCCATGCCTCCCATCTGGCAAGCGACCTCCTGCCCATGCAGGAAAAAGACGGCTCCTGGTGGGACTATCCCCTGTACAACTACCATAAATTCTACGGTACCGGCTATGCCCTGTACGCCGTCTCCCGCGTCAGGGAATCCCTGTACCCTTCCAATGCCGCAACGGCCTCCTGACCCATGTTCCGCCTGCTGACGACCAGCCTTCTCGCGATTCTGTGCCTGCATCTTCCCGCAGCGCACGGGAAACCCGCGCAGGCGGAAAAGGCGGATGCCATCCAGATCGCCAAAATTCCGGACATCCCGCCCGCGAAATCCGAACAATTTGACCAGGCGTTCCGCCGCGGCGTAGACTTCCTGCTGAAAACGCAGAACAGGGACGGCTCCTGGGGCGACCACCGGGTGATCGGCACCTGGAACATCCTCTGCCCCTATCCGGACGGCCCGCTCACCTTCAAGACGGCAAGCACCGCCCTGTGCATTGCGGGGCTTAACGCCAGCCCCCTGCACAACGAACCCGCCGTGCAGCAGGCCATGACCCGCGCGGAAAACTACCTGATCCGTACGATGCCCCATTTGAAGCGCGGCGACTCCCTTTGCGTGTACAACACCTGGGCGCATACCTACGTGCTGGACGCCATGAGCATGCGGGCCGCAAGACTGGACCGGAACAGCCCGCGCTACCGGGAGCTGAAAAGCTGCGCCGGCTCCCAGGTGAAAAAGCTCAATGAGCTGGCTTCCGCCATGGGGGGCTGGGGCTACCTCACCTATTCCGGCTTCAGCAAACGGCCCGCGGCGCAGCCTACCTCCTTCCTGACGGGAACCGTCCTCATCTCCGCCTGGATGGCCGGAAAATCATTCGGCCTGTCGCTGGACAACAAAATATTCAGCCGCGCGTTGAAATTCCTCAAATCCCAGAGGACGCCGGCGGGAACCTACGTCTATTCTCTGGGGCATGCCTTCTATCCCGGCCGGCCCATCAACCGCCACACCGGCAGCCTGGCACGCACCCCCGCCTGTGACTACGCCATCAGGCTCTGGGAGCCGGAGGACATCTCCCTGCGCCAGCTCGTGGACGGACTGGACCGCCTGTGGAGCCGCCGGGGATGGCTGACGATGGCCCTGCACAAGCCCACTCCCCATGAAAGTTTCGCTCAGAATTCCGGCTACTTTTTCTACTACGGATACTATTATTCAGGAATGTGTCTGGACATGCTGGCCCCAAATCAGGTAAAACGCCATGCGTCTCTATTGGCGGACGACATCCTCACCCGTCAGGGAACAGACGGTTCCTGGTGGGATTACCCCCTGTACAATTATCACAAATTCTACGGCACCGGCTACGCCCTTTACGCCCTTTCCCGCGCGTGGGACAAGCTGTACGGACAGCCGGAACCGCCTTCATCCCTTACTTCCACACCATTCCGGCCATGACAAACACCATGAAATCCCTTCTGGCGCTCTGCCTGTTCTGCGGCGCGGGCGCCGTCTCCACCGCGGAAACGCCGGTCCGGCACACGTCCTTCAAGCCCGGTGAAATCTGGACGGACAACAACGGCGTGCACATCAATGCCCACGGCGGCGGCATCCTGTACGACAAGGGCACCTACTACTGGTACGGAGAACACAAGGTGGAGGGGGACGCCGGAAACCGCGCCCAGGTGGGCGTGCACTGCTATTCCTCCAGGGACCTGTACAACTGGAAGGACGAGGGAATCGCCCTGAAAGTGGTGGAAGGGGACAACTCCCACCCCATCGCCAAGGGCTGCATCCTGGAACGCCCCAAGGTAGTCTACAACAAGAAGACCAAAAAGTACGTGATGTGGTTCCATCTGGAGCTCAAGGGAAAAGGCTATGGCGCGGCCTATGCGGGCGTGGCTACGGCCACAAAGCCCACCGGCCCGTTCACGTTCCTGAAAGCCGGGCGCGTCAATCCGGGCAAATGGCCCATGAACATGGACAAGAAGGACCAGACCATGAAAACGTTCAAGGGAGTGCCCGGCCTGACCTCCAGCGCCCTGCCGGAAGGCGTGCGTTCCGAGGACATGTTCAAGAAGGACTTTGAAAAAGGACAGATGAGCCGGGACATGACCATCTTTGTGGATGATGACGGCAAGGCCTACCACATCTATTCCTCCGAGGAAAACAGCACTACCCACATCGCGGAACTGACGCCGGACTACACGGAGCACACCGGAAAATTCGTCCGCGTCTTCCCCGGCCGCTTCATGGAAGCTCCCGCCATCTTCAAGCACAAGGGCAAATACTACTTCATCGCCTCCGGATGCACAGGCTGGGCGCCGAACGCCGCCCGCAGCGCCGTGGCTCCCCGCATTGCCGGACCGTGGACGGAGCTCAAAAACCCCTGCGTGGGTCCCAAGGCCGGGAGCACCTTCGGCGGACAGAGCACCTACATCCTGCCCGTACAGGGCAAACCCGGCAAATTCATCTTCATGGCGGACATCTGGCGGCCCCAGAACGCCATTGACGGCCGCTATATGTGGCTTCCCATCCAGTTTGACGGAGACCAGATCAAACTGGAATGGAAAGACGAATGGAAACTGGAAGACATGTAACCCGATTCACCGCCAACACGCATGAAAACACTGCTGCTCACCTTTTTTGCCGGACTGGCCTGCTGCCTCTCCTCCGTTGCCACGGCTGACGCCCCCGTCAAACACACGTCCTTCAAGCCCGGTGAAATCTGGACGGACAACAACGGCGTGCACATCAATGCCCACGGCGGCGGCATCCTGTACGACAAGGGCACCTACTACTGGTACGGAGAACACAAGGTGGAGGGGGACGCCGGAAACCGCGCCCAGGTGGGCGTGCACTGCTATTCCTCCAGGGACCTGTACAACTGGAAGGACGAGGGAATCGCCCTGAAAGTGGTGGAAGGGGACAACTCCCACCCCATCGCCAAGGGCTGCATCCTGGAACGCCCCAAGGTAGTCTACAACAAGAAGACCAAAAAGTACGTGATGTGGTTCCACCTGGAACTCAGGGGGAAGGGCTACGGTTCCGCGTACGCGGGCGTGGCTACGGCCACAAAGCCCACCGGACCGTTCACGTTCCTGAAAGCCGGGCGCGTCAATCCGGGCAAATGGCCCCTGAATCTGGACAAAAAGGACCAGACGACCGAGTTCACCAAGGAGATGCCTGACTATGTCCGCATCATCCGCAGGGACTTCCCCGGCGGCCAGATGAGCCGTGACATGACCATCTTTGTGGACGACAACGGCAAGGCCTACCATATTTACTCCTCCGAAGGGAACATCACCCTGCACATCGCGGAACTGACGCCGGACTACACCGGGCATAACGGAAAATACGTCCGCGTCTTCGTCAACCGCTACATGGAAGCTCCCGCCATCTGCAAGCACAACGGGAAATACTACATGATCGCCTCCGGCTGCTCCGGCTGGGCACCCAACGCGGCTCGCAGCGCCGTGGCCCCCCGCATGGCCGGACCGTGGACGGAGCTCAAAAATCCCTGCGTGGGGCCCAAGGCCAATATCACCTTCGGCGGACAAAGCACCTACATCCTGCCCGTACAGGGCAAGCCCGGCAAATTCATCTTCATGGCGGACATCTGGCGGCCTAAAAACGCCATTGACGGCCGCCACATGTGGCTTCCCATGAAATGGGACGGCGACCAGATCATTCTGGAATGGAAGGATGAATGGACCCTGAAGGATCTGTAACCGTTTCCTTCCCCCCTTTCATGCAGGATACGATCTACTGCTTCCACCTCCTGGCCACGAGGCAGAAGCGCACCCTGCTATATGCCCTGTGCTCCATTCCCGTCGTCACGGCAATCTGGCTGCTGAATCCGGAATGGCCTTTCTGGGCCGGTTACATTGCCTGGGCGCTCGTCTGCACGGCAGTTCTGATGATTCAATATGCCGCCCCTCTCCCCATCCGCTGCCCACACTGCGGGCATGCCGGGCTTCGCCCCGCCTCGCAGACGCCGGAGGAACAGGGAAGGCCGGACACAGGCATCATGCTGGAATGCCGGGGCTGCGGCTCCTCCTTTTATACGGACGCCTATCTCCCATGGCCGGGGAAAAGCGTTCGCCGCCGTCCCGTTTCCGCGGATGAATGGGAAGAAAAACCTGCCTGTAAACAAGCCGGGCCTGCTTCCTCCGGAGAGGAAAGCAGGCCGGACAGGTTTTCGTGAATTTAACGGAGGAAAAGATTAACGGGCTTTCTTGGAAGCCATCACATAATTCCTCATGCGCTGGTCAGCGGGAGTGGTGGGGCGCACGCTGGTGACCCAGTTGCCATCCTTGTCCTTCTTCTTGATTTCCGTTCTGTCCCGGTACAGCTTCGCGGAGAAATCGTTGGAATCAAGGATCACCGGGCCGGGGCCCTTGGTGACGATGGGAGTGGGCGGTACTTCCGCCACCACCGTCATGGGGGTAGTAAGGGAATCATACCAGTACACCAGTTCCTGCTGGCCGATGGGGTTGTCCGGATAAGGCGCATAGGCTCCGTTATTGGTGGAAACCTTCACATAGGCCGGTTCCGGGAACGTGGTCTGATAGGAAGAAGGGGAACAGGCCCCCAACAGCAAAAGGCCGGCTCCGCCGACAATGATCATGGAATGCAGTTTCATATAGGCATTTGATTCCCTCCCGTCTCGTTCCGTTCAGACGATGCACGGTTCCGGGAACTTCCACTATGCCGTGAAAACTTTCCAAATTCACTTATTTTCAAACAGAAACGTTTATGAATGACAGAACTTCCGCCCGTTTGTCTTATCTCCGTCTTGAACGCGTTGCTGCACGCCGGAAACCATCGGGACCTCTTCCAGCCCTTGCACCCTCCGGAATATTCCGGACAACCATGCTCCGGGCAGGTAAGGCGGCATTAACAAAAACCATTCCCCTTCCAACAAAAAAACCTGCCGGGAATGACCTCCCGCACCAGCTCTGAAAAACGTTCCCGGCTCCGGCTCAGTCATACGCAGGCGGAGAGGAAGGGGAGGAATGTTCTCTCTCCTTTTTCCGTTCTTCTCCGGTGATGCCTCCGTGACGCCGCAGCAACGCGGCCATCTCCCCATCCCCGCGCTCCAGCGCCATGTCCAACGCCGTACGGCCCCTGGCATCCACCGCATTGAGCAGCTCCCGGCACGAAACCAGAATATCCGCCAGGGGAGCGGATCGGGAGGCAACGGCCTTCATCAGGGGAGTCGTCGTACCGCCCGGAAGCATATCCTCCCCGGACAGGCGAAGCCGGGACATCAGAAAACGAAGCATGCTCTCATCCCCCGTTTCCACGGCCAAAAAAACGGCTGGCCAGGGAGAAACCGAACTGAATAAATCCGTGCGCAGCCTTTCCAGGTTTTCAGACAATTTTCGGTAAGCCGCAGCGGACGATCCTCCGGCCGCTGCCATGCGCTCCACGATCAGACGCGCTTCCCCAAAGCCGGCAAAATTCCGGGCCGGGCTGGTGAAGCCCTCTGATCTTCTCTCCGGTACCAGCCCCGCGACGGCCAGCAAATCCCGGCACCTCTGGCGGTACAGCCACGACTCATGCGCCGTCATGTAAATGCCTATCCCGGAACTCCAGAAATAAATGCCGGGCTGAATTTCATACTCCACGGAAAAAACCACATCACGCCGCCACGCCCGGTCCGCCTCCCGGAGCCTGTCCTCCCATCCGGTACGCATGAAACTGCAGCCATTCTACGGCAAGAAAGCCGTCCGGATACCGGACAACCGGGCCTTCCAGTAATTCCGGTAGGAGCCCAGCAGGAACTTGACGAAGGGATATTCAGAAGAACAAACGGCCTGTTCCACCTTTTGCAGCACGGGGTCATTCTCCTGCCAGCCGGGATCAACGGGCGCAATGTCCACCAGAGGGTAGGCATTCGTCGCGCAGGCCGTATCCGCAATAGCCATCATCCGTTCCATCTTCTTGAAGGCCCGGCGCACATGGACTTCCGCCTCCTCCAGCTCTCCCAATGACCCGGCATCGGGTACGCCCTCCCCCTTCATGGCAGAGCGCCGGTTTTGGTCGGCCAGCATCCACGCCCTGTAAAACCTCTCATCCGCTCTTAAAAATGCCTCCCAAGCCACCTGCGCCTGCACCCAGGATTCCATCACTATTTCATCCTGCAATTCCTGAAGAGGCATTTCCTTAAACCACTTTGATTGATGTTCAATCAATTCCGACTTTACAAACCACCGTGAAGCCAACCAGGCGGCTACGGGAGCATAAAGAGCATCCAGCCGGGACTGCCAATAGGCGTCCAGTGCGGCGGCTTCCTTCAGCGCACGAGCATCCTTCGCCGCCCGGGTGGCGTCTATCGCTTGTTCCAGACGGACAGGCTCCGTCCCCTCCGGACCAGGAACCGCACCTTTTCCATAGGCTGGTATATATTCGGCGAACGCCTTCAACGTTCCGGAAGGCAGTAAAAACTCCCTGGAAGGATCGGACGGCACATCCCCGGAAGCCCACCCGGCCACGCAAAATGCCGCCGCGGCCATAATCCGCCATCTCATGCCCATGCTGCTCCTGTTCTCTTCCTTCCGGCTTCCCCGCACGAGCCGCCATCATGTCATCATCCGGATTTCACGGCCTTTTCTTTTCAACGGGCAACCGCATGAAGGAAAGGAGCTTGCCGGGAACGCGGAGGCGTGGTTGAATGCATGCCTTCTCCATGATTACGGATTTCCGGCTGAAAGTGTTTGAGACCGTCGCGCGGCGCCTGAACTTCACGCGCGCGGCGGAGGAGCTGTTCATCACGCAGCCGGCCGTCACCCGGCATATCAAGGAGCTGGAACGCCTGCTGGACGCCCGCCTGTTCAAAAGGGAAGGCCGCGGCATCGCCCTGACGGCGGAAGGCGTGCGCCTGCTGGTCCATTCCCGCCGCATCCTCAAGGAATATGAAACGCTGGCGGAAGACATGTCTTCCGGCCGGAATACGCCCGTTTCCGGTGAATTGAGCCTGGGAGCCAGCTCCACCATGTCCCAGTACGTCCTGCCTCCGCTGCTGGCCCTGTTCAACCGCCATTATCCGGAAATACGCATACGGCTGAAAAGCGGCAATACGGAGGAAATCGAACAGGCCGTGCAGGATGAAGCCGTGCAGCTCGGCATCGTGGAAGGCACCGCAAGGCGTACGGACCTGCATTACCTGCCCTTCATGGAGGATGAAATCATTCTGGCGGGCGGTTCTCATGCCGCCGCCCCGCGGGAAGGCCTCTCCCTCCCGCAGCTCTCCCATGTTCCCCTGATCATGCGGGAACCGGGGTCCGGCACGCGCCGGGTGGTAGAGGAAGTCCTGAAGAAACACGGAATCGCCGCTTCCGGCCTCCACGTCCTGATGACGCTGGGCAATACGGAAAGCATCAAGATGTATCTGGCGCATTCTCCGGCATGCTCTTTTCTCTCCTCCCTCGCCGTGCGGGAAGAGCTCAAACGCGGGGATTTGAAAAAAATCCATCTCCGCCATCTGGAAATCCGCCGTTCCTTCCACTTTGCCAACGGGCACGGAGACTACAGCAGAATCAATGAATTATTCATCAAATTCTGCCGGAATTATTATAACAAAATCTAATCGCCTATAACAATTTCTGATTAGATTTTATGATGATTGTGGAGTATATCTCCCACGCAGCCGTTCCGGCACGTTCCCCCTCCGGACAAGACGGGCGGCCGCAGCCATCATTCTACAGCCCATGTCCCCCAAACATCTCGCCAATCCGCTCCACGGCATCCTGCTCATCGTCCTGTTCTCCTTTTCCGCCTTCTACATTGCGGACTTTGAATGGGTGAAACACCTCTCCTTCAGTCCGCTGATCGTCGGCATCGTGCTGGGGATGCTTTACGCCAACAGCCTGCGCAACCACCTTCCGGAAGCGTGGGTGCCCGGCATCCAGTTCTGCACCAAGCAGGTGCTGAGAACAGGCATCGTCCTGTACGGGTTCAAGCTGACTTTCCAGAGCGTGATCGACATCGGGGGCGCGGCTCTTCTGATCGACCTCATTGTGGTCTCCCTCACCATTCTGCTGGGCGCGGGACTGGGGCGGCTGCTGAAAATGGACCGGGACACGGCCCTTCTGACCTCCATCGGCAGTTCCATCTGCGGGGCGGCGGCCGTCCTGGGCGCGGAACCCGTCGTGAAAAGCAAGCCTTACAAGGCGGCCGTGGCCGTTTCCACCGTCGTCATCTTCGGCACGCTATCCATGTTCCTGTATCCGGCCCTGTACCGGGCCGGAATGCTGAACCTGACGACGGAACAGATGGGCCTCTTTACCGGAGCCACCCTTCATGAAGTGGCCCACGTGGTGGGCGCCGGCAACGCCATGGGGCAGGCCATCTCCGACCCGGCCATCATCGTCAAGATGATCCGCGTGATGATGCTGGCCCCGGTGCTGGTCATCCTGAGCATCATCCTGGCGCGGCGGGACTCCGCCGCCGGAGGAAACAGCGAAAAACGTAAAATCACCATCCCCTGGTTCGCGTTCCTGTTCCTCGCCGTCATCGGCTTCAATTCCCTGCACCTGCTGCCTGCCGAACTGGTGGACGCCATCAACACCCTGGACACGTTCCTGCTGACCATGGCGATGACGGCTCTGGGCGCAGAATCCAGCTTTGAGAAGTTCAAGAAAGCCGGAGCGCGCCCCTTCCTGCTTGCGGGCCTCCTGTACGTCTGGCTCTTCTTCGGCGGCTACTGGCTGGTCAAGCTCATCAGCTTCTAAACTTTAAAGACCTTTCGCCTGCGGGGGGGAGCATGCATCCGCGTCTCCTCCCCGTACGGAAGCAAAAAGGCCGTTTCATCCGCAACGGAACGGTTTCCAACAGAGAAACGGCTACTCAACATGAGTTCCTTGAGATAAAAAGCAGCCCCTGATTCCGGATTTATCATTCGTTTCCCGGCGGATCCGGGCAGTAAACCGCTCCTATTCCCGCTGCTGCGGCAGGTTTTCCCAGCCTGCCCCAACAAAAATTCATAGCCAAACCGTTTGGAGACGCTATAGTACACGTACCCAGTTTTTAAAACAAATGGCAACCAAATTATTCATTCCCGGACCCACTGAAGTAGCACCTGAAGTACTTGCCGCCATGAGCGGCCCGATGATGGGGCACCGATCCAAGGCGGCTTCCGCCCTGCAGCGCCGCATTTCCAACAATCTGCGCCGCATTCTGCTGACGGAACAGGAAATCCTGCTCTCCACTTCCTCCGGTACGGGCTTGATGGAAGGCGCCGTGCGTTCCTGCACCGCCAAGCGAGCCGCCATTTTTTCCGTGGGCGCCTTCGGCGACAAATGGTACAAGATTGCCACGGGCAACGGCGTTCCCTCCGACATTTTCAAGAGCGAACTCGGCCAGCCCACCACCCCGGAAATGGTGGACGCCGCCCTCTCCACCGGCAAGTACGACACTATCTGCATCACCCATAATGAAACGTCCACCGGCGTCCAGAACCCGGTGGAGGAAATTGCGGAAGTACTCAAAAAATACCCGGACGTCGTATGGTGCATGGACGCGGTAAGTTCCGCCGCCGGCTCCCGGATTGAAACGGACAGGCTGGGCGTGGACGTGCTGGTGACCTCCACCCAGAAGGCGCTGGCGCTCCCCCCCGGCATGGCTGTCTGCACGCTGTCCCAAAAGGCTTATGAACGCACCGCCTCCGTCCCCAACCGCGGTTGCTACTTTGACCTGCGCTCCATTTACGACACTATCCAGAAAAAGGACTACCAGTACACGAACACCCCCTGCGTCTCCATCATGTACGCCATGGACCTCCAGCTCCAGCGCATCATGCAGGAAGGCGTGGAAAACCGCTTTGCGCGCCATGAAGCCATGGCGGAATTCGTGCGCTCCTGGGCGGATGAATATTTCAGCGTCTTCGCCAACCGGGACCATCTTTCCCGCACCCTGACGGTCATCAGCAACACGAGGGACATTGACATCGCCGCCCTGAACAACGTGCTGATCGAACGCGGCATGCAGCTCGGCAACGGTTACGGGGATTTGAAGAACAAGACCTTCCGCATCGCCCACATGGGTGAGCTGACGATGGACGACATGCGCTCCATCACGTCCAACATCGTGGACATCCTGAAACTCAAGTAAGCGTTTTCCCTTCCCTCTTTTCCGGCCCCGCCCGGGAAAGAGGGAAGAACGCCTCCTCCGGAGAATGAACGGAACAGCCGCCATGAACAAGGTTCTTCACACGGCGCTCCAGGCTCTGTTCATCATCGCCTCCGCCTGCGTCCTGACGGCCCTCATCATCGCCGGAGCCTTGAATGAAGCCATGCGCCCCTGGTCCGGAGCCTTCTTTCTAATGCTTGTTCCGTACTACCTGATCCTGGTGAAAAAACGCCTGGACCGGGAACAGGCGGGGGAAATGGCGCGCTCCTGCACATGGAGCATGGCCGCCGCGGCAAGCCTGTTCCTGCTGCTCATCGGGATGCTCCTGCTGTTGAACAGCATTCCGGGAGGCGGAGAGTTTGTCCGGCTTCTCCTGTTCAAGCCCCTGGATTTTCTCAAAGCGGCAGGAGCGCCCATGCGGTACCTGCTGCTGTTCATTGCGGCATGTATTTTGGCGGGGCTTGTCTCCGGCATCCGTGCGCTATATCATTGCTCCCTCCGTCATTAACCTTCTGTACTCTCTCATTTTTCCATGTCCACACTCCATCCCTTCCCCGCCCTCCGTCCGCCCCGGGAACTGGCCGCGCGGGTTTCCTCCCTCCCCTATGACGTCATGAACCACCGGGAGGCCAGGGAAATGGCCGCCGGAAACGACGCCTCCTTCCTCCACATCTGCCGCTCCGACATCGACACGAGCGAAACCGCCATCCACGCCCCGGAAACCTATGCCAAGGCGCGGGAAAACCTGGAAGCATTCGTCCGCAAGGGCTACCTCGTCCGGGATGAAAAACCTTCCTTCTACATTTACCGCCAGATCATGTGGGGCCGCGTGCAGACGGGCATCGTCGGCTGCGCCTCCGTGGATGAATACGCCAGCGACGTCATCAAAAAGCATGAACTGACCCGCAGGGAAAAGGAGCTGGACCGCATTGAGCACTTTGACGCCTGTTCCGCCCAGACGGAACCGGTATTCCTGGCCTACCGCAAGCACGAGGGCCTTTCCGGCATCATCCGGGAATGGATCAAATTCCACAAACCGGAGTACGATTTCACCACGGACGACGGCGTTACCCACATCCTGTGGCCCGTCTCCGATCCCGGCACGGTGGAAGCCATCCGCAAAGGCTTTGAAGAAGTGGATGCTCTTTACATAGCGGACGGCCATCACCGTACGGCGTCCAGCGCCGCCGTTTCCGCCAGGCGGCGCAAGGAGCACCCGGACTACACGGGACAGGAGGAATTCAATTACCTGATGGCCGTCGTCTTCTGTGATGAAGACCTCTTCATCATGGACTACAACCGCGTCGTGCGCGACCTGAACGGCCTGTCCAGGGAAGAATTCCTAGAAAAGCTCCGCGCCTCCTTTGACGTGGCGCCTGCGGACGCCGTTCCCGGAGAAGGCTACGCCCCCCGCGCCAAGCACGAATTCGGCATGTATCTGGACGGCCGGTGGTATTCCCTCACCGCCAAACCGGGAACCTTCCCGGCGGACCATCCCATCGAAAGCCTGGACTGCGCCATTCTCCAGGCGAATGTGCTGGCCCCCATCCTGGGCATTGACGATCCGCGCACAAGCGACCGCATCGACTTCGTAGGCGGCATCCGCGGCCTGGGAGAACTGGAACGCCGCTGCTCCGGAGAAATGGCGCTGGCCTTCTCCCTGTACCCCGTCACCATGGACGACCTCTTCCGCGTGGCGGATGCCGGGGAAATCATGCCCCCCAAGTCCACGTGGTTTGAGCCCAAGCTGCGCAGCGGACTTTTTGTCCATACCATTGAACAATGACATTTTCCACCATACCAACATGAACAAGGTTCTTATTCCCACCAAACTCTCCGACGTAGCGGCCAATACGCTTAAAACGGCCGGCTATGAAGTCGTCCAGGACGCCGACACGCCTCTGGAAGAACAGGCCGCCGCCCATCCGGACACCGTGGCCCTGATCGTCCGCAGTGAAAAAGTCACTCCGGCAATCATGGACGCCCTCCCCTCCCTGAAGCTGGTCATCCGCGCCGGAGCCGGCTACGACAACATTGACATCGTGTACGCCCGCAAGAAGAATGTGGACGTCATGAACACCCCCGGCGCCAACTCCAACGCCGTGGCGGAGGAAGTCATGGCCATGATTCTGGCGTATTACCGCCACATCGTCCAGGCGGACGCCACCACCCGGGAAGGCCTGTGGGAAAAGAAAAAATACATGGGCAGCGAGCTGACCAAAAAAACCGTGGGCATCATCGGCCTGGGCAACATCGGCCGCAACCTCGTCAAGCGCCTCCAGGGATTTGAACCCACCCTGCTGGGCTACGACCACTTTCTGGCCCGCCAGCGCGCCCTGAACATCGGCGTCACCCCCACCAGCATTGAAGACATCTTCTCCCAGTGCGACATCATCACCCTGCACGTTCCGGGCGGTCCCTCCACCCACCACATGGTGAACGCGGAACTTATCGACAGCATGAAGGACGGCGCGGTGCTCATCAATTGCTCCCGCTACGGCGTGGTGGATGAAGAAGCGCTGGCCGCCGCCAAGGCCGCGGGCAAAAACATCGGCTACCTGACGGACGTCCACCCCAAGGACGCGCCAGGAGAAAAACCTTCCGCCGCCATGGCGGACCTCATCCTTCCCCACCTGGGCGCCAACACCCGGGAGGCCAACACGAAGGCGGCCAAGCGCGCCGCGGAACAGATGGTGGCCTATTTTTCTGACGGAGACACCTCCTGCGTGGTGAACGGGGAATCCCCCAACGGTCTCAATCCGGCCCATCTCCAACTGGCTTTCCTGCTCGCTGCCCTGGCCCGCAAAGCCGGAGGCAACAAGCCTATCCGCCGGGTGGAATGCACCTTCTACGGCAACTTGCGCGTCTTCCGCAAATGGTTCACTGCCCCCATTCTGGAAGGGCTGCTGCCGCACGCGGAAAAGGGCCTCATGCCCGCCGCCGCGGAAGAATCCCTGCGGGAGCACGGCATCGTCTTCAAGGCGCGGGAGCCCAAGGACGACAAGCCCTATGAAGATTCCATCACGCTGGACGTGGTGATGGAAGATGAGGGGGAATATTTCAACACCAGCGTGCGCGGCGTGGTGACGGAAGGCATTCCCATGGTCTCCCGCCTGAACAACTTCAACGGGCTGTATGCGGACCTGCGCGGCACAACGCTGTTCCTGCATTACAAGGACCGTCCCGGCATCATCGCCACCATCGGTTCCGCCCTGTACTCCAACGGCATCAACATTGACAACATCGCCGCTCCGGCCGATCACGCCACGCGGGAAGCCCTGGCCGTCCTCAAGACCAACAAACCCGTTTCCGATGAACTGCTGAACAAGATTGCGGAAGAGATAGACGCCATCTCCGCCTTCTCCCTGAATCTTTAACAGGAATTAGACTCATTTCCGGACTCTGCCGGAACCCGCCTTCCAGGCAGCCCGCTTCCTCTCCATTCCCGGAGGGAGGCGGGTTGCCTTTATTTCTGCCATGTTGACAAGGCACACTCCTTTTTGTACTTTTACCCGAATCGTTGGAACACTCTCATGCGCTATGTACTGCTTCTCCTGACCATTTTAACCGCCGGATTCTCCGTCTGGTACTATCAACACCATATCTCCCCGGAAGGAAAGGAACTGGCCGCCCGGAAAACAGCCATGGAACAGGAGGCCGTAGTATTGGAGAAAACCGTCAGCCAGACCCGGAAGAAACTGGATGAAGCCCAGGACGCCACCCGGACGGCGGAAGAGGCCATGGAAAAATTCCAGGAAACCTATCTTGAGCAGAAAAGACAGCAGCAGCAGGAAGCCCAGGTTGCCGCCTACCAAAAAAGCATGGCGGACCAGCAGGAGGAAGTGAAGGAACACGACCAGAGGATTGACCAGTTGCGCCGCCGCATGAGCAGGCAGAGGGAAAACTCCAAGTCCGCCAGGGAAGAACTGCTTCAAAAGAGGGAGGGAATGAAAACCCTGCTTGCGAAGTTGGCCGACAAGCAGAGAAGTATTCAGGCGGAACTGGGGCAGGCCGAACGGGAACTGGCCAAGAACCGGGAGGATGCCAAAGCCAAAAAGAAATTTTCAGGAGCCGCTCCCCAGAAGGAGAACATCTCGGAACTTCAATCGCAAATAGCCTTCATTCGCCTGAAAACCTCCGCCACAAAGAAAAAAATGCAGGCTCTGGACGCCGCCCTGGAAGCCCTGGAAGAAAAAACCGGCAAGCAGCAGCTACTGATGCAGAAAGCGGAGGAAAAACTCACCGAACAAAAAAACAAGGCCTTAACCGACGATGACCGGGAAGAAACCGCCGCCCCGGACCCGGGAGATGACGATTTGCTGGCTACAGCCGGATACAGGGAGCAGTCCAAAGCCGTCCGGAACGCTCTGGAACAAGCCCGGAAAGAAGAGGAACAGGCGTCCCGGACCTATGACGAGGCCCGAGCTGAAATGCGCAAGTCTTCCAGAGAAGAAGTGAAAAAGCTGGAGAAGGAGGAAAAAGACCATGCCTCCTTCCAGAAGCTGTTCACGGGCGCTGCCTCCGTTGTGGGATTCATCCTCCTCCTGTTCACGGTGGGGGCCTTCCGCCGCAGCAACGGCTGAGCGTGTTCCTGAAAACTTGAGGGCACGGAATGAAGAAAAGCTCCTGCGTCCCGTTTGCCGCTCTTCCGGCGCCCTCCGCAGGGAGGCGTTGACGGGCGGCAGGGATATGGTAGTCTCAGGCCTGCCTGATCATGCTCACACTGGCCCAGCTTCACGGACAACCGGAAATTTTCCATTCCATCCAGGGGGAAGGCGTCTCCCAGGGGACTCCCTGCGTCTTTCTGCGCCTGGCAGGCTGCAACCTGGCCTGTTCCTGGTGTGACACGGCGTACTCCTGGAACGGGACAGTTCCCGGAGTGCGGCTCACGCCTGAAAAGGCGGCGGAACTGGCGCTCCGTTATCCATGCCGCCGCCTGGTACTGACCGGGGGAGAACCGCTCATTCAGCAAAAAGCCCTTCCCGCCCTGCTGCGCCTGCTGCCGGACCATGCCGTGGAGCTGGAAACCAACGGCACCATTATGCCGGATGCGGAACTGCTGGAACGCATCACGCAATTCAACGTGTCTCCCAAACTCCCCCACTCCGGCAATGAAACCGCCAGAACATGGAAACCGGACATCCTGCGCCGTCTGGCTTTCACGGAAAAAGCGTGGTTCAAATTCGTAGTGGCGTGCGAGGAAGATGTAAAAACCGCCCTGCGGCAGGCTTCCGGGGCAGACATTCCCGCAGAACGCATCCTGCTCATGCCACTGGCCTCCACACGGGCAGAGCTGGACGCCATGCGCGCGCAGACGGTGGAATGGTGCCTCCGTTATGGCCTCCGCTTTTCAGACCGTCTGCACATCGCCATTTGGGACAGCAAAAAGGGCGTTTGAAAACGCCCTTGTATAGTCAAAGGAAAATATTCCCTGGCAGGCATCCTGCGTGGAGCTCTTCGCCCCATCATTCCGGCAGCTTATGCCTTCTGCTTCAGGTCCAGCAGCATCTGGGCGTTGCTTGGGTACTTGTTCAGGAAAAACAGGAAGCGTTCCATGGCCTCTACAGGCTTGTGCCCCGCCAGCGCGCGGCGGATCAGGTTCATCTTGTACAGCCACGCTTCCGGCATGATGAGTTCTTCCCGGCGCGTTCCCGATTTCAGGATATCCACGGCCGGGAAGATATACTGCTCCGCAATGCGGCGGTTCAGGACAAGCTCCATGTTGCCCGTACCCTTGAACTCCTGGAAAATCAGGTCATCCATACGGCTGTTGGTTTCCACGAGTGCAGTGGCGATGATGGTCAGGGAACCGGCCTGGCGCGTATTGCGGGCGGCGGCAAAAAGACGGCGGGGCATTTCCAGTGCACGGGCATCAATGCCGCCGGACATGGTGCGGCCGCTTCCCTTGTCCGCGTTATTATAGGCACGGGCAAGGCGCGTGATGGAATCCATCAGCAGGAAGACATGCTGGCCGGCTTCCACAAGCCGCTTGGCGCGCTCAATGCAAAGCTCCGCCATGCGGCAGTGGTCACGCACCCTGCCGTCATTGGAAGAAGCGTATACCTCGGCTCCGGGAAGGGAACGCTTGAACTCCGTCACTTCTTCCGGGCGCTCGTCCACCAGCAGCACCATCAGGTGGATGGAATCCTTGTAATTCTCCAGAATGGCTTCCGCCATGTGCTGCAGCAGCGTCGTCTTCCCCGCGCGGGGCGGAGAAACGATCAGGCCACGCTGGCCGCGCCCGATAGGCGCAATCAGGTCCAGCGTGCGCGTGGTATAGCGCTCCGGACGGGTTTCAAAGGAAATGCGCTTATTCGGATTGACCGCCTTGAGCTCTTCAAAATGCGGGCTCTTGCGGGCCTTCTCCGGAGCATCTCCGTTGACGGCGGATATCTCCGTCAGAAGAATGCCGCGGTCATGGCGGCAGGCTTGTCCATGCACCCAAACGGCGGGACGCAGGCCGAACTTGCGGATCATGTCCTGCGGAACGTACACGGCTTCCGCAAAAGCGTCAAAATCATTATCCGGCTTCCTTAAAAAGCCGAATCCCTTATTCGTGATTTCCAGCAGGCCGTCCACCGGTTCCGGAGGCGCCAGCTCACGGGGAGCATTATTCTGGGGAGCATTCCCCTCCTGGTGATTATTGTTCCAGCGGTTTTTAACCCGGTCATTGCCGTTCCTGCCATTGCGGCCGTCCTGCCGGTTGTTCCGGTTCTTATTGAAACGGTCGTTGTTATTGCGGCGGTTCTGTCTCTCAAAACGCTGCCTTTGCGGTTCATTCGTCCGATGGGATTCCCGCGCGGCATCTCCGGAGAAATCCGTAGCGCCTTCCTGTACCACCTTGATGGACGGAGCGGCAGAATCCGCATCCGGCCCTGTCTCCTGTACCCGCGGTTTTCTCACAAACCTCTGGCGGATCACCTTCGGCCTGCCTCCTTCGGACTGTTCCGGAGCAGAATCCGCAGGACTGGCGGCCGGTTCGGCAGGCGCCATGGAAACGGCAGCGTCCGTTTTGGCGCCCTCTGCGGCATCGTCTTCAGGCGCAATGGTCTTGGCGGAACGCCTGCGCACCGGCTTGACGGGAGCTTCCGTTACGGGAACATCAGGGGAACCGGCAGTTTCCGGAACTTCCTCCACGGGCTTCTTGCGGGGACGTCCGCGCCGGGGCTTGGCAGGAGCTTCCTCCGTCCCTTCCGCCGCCGGAATTTCAGCGCTGCTTTTGCGGGCGCTCTTCTTCTGCGGCGCATCCGTGCTCTCCATCCCTTCACCCGCCAATTCCGGAACCTTCTTCCTTGCCGTCCGCTTGCGGGGGGCCGGGGAAGAACCCTGTTCCGTCCCGGAAACTTCCGCAGCGGCGTGGGACTCTGCCGGAGCTTCCGCCGCAGACTTGGCTCTGCGGACAATACGTTTTTTGGGCGATGGCTCCGGAGAAACCTGTTCCGGAGTCAAATCTGGGGGGGTATCAGACATGGAAAAGAAAATTGGACTGCAACAACAGGCGTCTCCTGAAAGACAACGGCGTTAGTCAAGCTGTTCGAGGATTTCTTCCGCCACGTCGAAATTGGAGAAGACGTTCAGCGCGTCATCGTAATCGTCCAGCGCTTCATACAAGCGCAGGGCGGCCTTCGCCGTCTCCAGATCGTTAATCACGGAAACGTTCTGCGCCACGGAAATCAGCTTCATGGAAATCACCGTATGCCCGGCCTCGCGCAGGGCGGCGCACACATTGTTCAATTCCGTCGGGTCCGTAACAAACACCCATTCATTGTCGGAATCACCCTGCTCCACATCGTCCGCGCCGCATTCCAGCGCCAGGTCCATCGCGGAATCCTCCGTAAGGCCTTCCGCCATGATGCGGGCTTCTCCCTTGCGTTCAAACTGGTAGGCCACGGAACCGGGAGTGCCGATGCTGCCCCCGTTCTTGGTAAACAGAGTGCGCAGCTCGGAAGCGGAACGGTTCGTGTTGTCCGTCGCCACTTCAATCAGGAAAGCCGTGCCCGCCGGGCCGTAGCCTTCATAAGTAATCTCCTGGATGGTGGCGCCGCCCAGTTCCCCGGTGCCTTTCTTGATGGCGCGTTCAATATTCTCCTTGGGGGTGGACACGGCCTTGGCCCCGTCAATGGCGGCCCTCAGGCGAGGGTTCAGATCAGGATCTCCGCCGCCGCTCTTGGCGGCCAGCATGATTTCATGGGCAAAGCGGGCAAACACCTTGCCCTTCTTGGCATCTTCCTTAGCCTTAACGTACTTGATCTTAGACCATTTATTATGTCCTGACATAGAATTGGGAATAATAGTAAGTGTATGTGAAAAGAGACAAACTAACAAGTGGAACTGTTCTTCAACCCGGGCGAACACATTGTCTTTCGCAAATACCACGCAGGAAGGGAATCAGGGTGCGGCCATCCGTAAATAGGTTACAGGGACCGGATACTCTGCCGGGGAACACGCCGCACTCCCTTAAGGGGCTCCGGCTACCGCTTGGCAGTCACTCTCAACACACGCAAAATAACGTATTCCCCAGCATTGGCAATACTTTTTTAGGTCACGGAAGCATGGAAGCAAACCCCAGGGAACCGGATAAACAATTCCTCCCACAGTCTGGAGTAATCATTCTACGGAAAGACTGCCCGTCTTATTTAATTTGATGAAAGCGCGAGCATCTCCAGGAAAAGATGGACGGCCGCTTTATCCTCTCTCCGCTAGTCCGCCTCACGCTCTATTATTTCCCCTTCATCCCGGTTGTCGGGCTCATAGCAGGTAACATCTTCGTTTAACATGGAATAGTAACTATATGGCTCTTCCTTTTCCAAAGGCCCTTCCCTTGCTTTTTGAAAATGCTTCAATTCCCTGCCATGCTCATCAAAATAGCTGATTTGCTGGAATCCATGTTCCGGATAGGAAAAACGGATAATAGCACACTTCATTAAATGATCGGAACTTAACTCTCCGTTTTCGTCGTAATAGCGGATTTCCTTCACGGCGCGGCCTCCTCCCAAATCACTCCCAGGTTCATAATGGTCTGCACAACGCCGGGCCCACCCCTGGAGGCCACGAGTCAACCGGCCAAACTTGTCCGTATATTCCGCTTCAGCTACATCATAAGGGTCCAGATAATACTTTGCTTGAAGCAAATCTTCAGGAAGAAGTAACCGCAATTGATCGATATCGTTCCAATCACCAAATCTTTCTTTTAAATAAAAGGTTTTTCTTGTGGAAGCCGTCAATTCCGCTTCCCATCCTTGATGAACTTCCAGGCAGGCAACGCCCGCCTCCACGGCAGGCGTTGCCTTGTACTGATGGTAACGGATCATTCGTCCTTTCGGAAAAATAGCCGGACGTTCCACATCCACAGGCTCCTGGCTTACGACATTTCTTGAATCATCTCCTTTTCCAAAAAAGGATTCCCTGAAAATGAAAGGACCATTGAGAATCCCTGCCCCTTCCTGGCAAATAACCTCTCCCCGGTGATAACCATTTGCACAAAGGGCATCTTCTCCCCGTACACCATAAAAAGTGACGCACCTGCGTCCCCTATTCTCTTCCACCACACGCATGTGATAGCCCTGATCGTCAAGGTCACAGATTTTCCCATCCGCGGTGAAATAGGTGTAAATGCACAACGCATATTCCTGAATGTCCGTCCATTCCCGGTCGTTCGTTTCATCATAATCCTTTTTGGGGTAGAATCCGGACAGGAGATTCAAAACCCCTCCCTGCTTCCGGTTTGTTCCGCGGGGCGCGTCGATCCATTCTTCACAATTAAGAATCAGTTTCCATTGCAGATATTGATGATCATTGAATTCGATCAACTTTTGTTCAATCCATCTTCCATTGACGGGAGGATACTTCCGGTCGGAATAGCCGGGGTTGAGGGGCTCCCATAAATCCATCACAGGATGCCCAACCGGGTCAATCATTCGCCTCGCCCCTTCCGAAAAAGTTATCCCGCCTGAAACTGCTATTAAAAAAATGTATAAAGAACACCTCATAACATGATCCATATCATTACCCTGAATGATGTATCCTAATATGATGTGAAGGATATATCAATTATTTCAATAAACCGAACCCTCTTTATTTGATCTTTTAGAACCATTTTCGGAAAATGTCACGACCATCCGGACGTGGAGCATAACCACTTTTGCCGGCCCCTTCTCCGCCTTTTCCTGACACAGTCCATCAGAGGGAGGACAGGATGGCATTTCCACTTGTTGAAAGAACCCCCGTAATCATTTTTACACGGGAAAAAAGGATTCCGCCACACGCCCGGCATGTTCCGGCTTGATTAGAAATCCATTCAAAAAATATTCAAGATAATAATAAACATTAAAAGTATCCGCGATATTCTGTCCCGCATTTTCCCGGGAAAACCTCTATTCCGTCATGGAACGGGACCGAAGTTCAACGCCGTCTGTGTTATCATTGACTAAGAAAGGGAGGCGGGCTTAGATATGCTCCTCTTCCTTTTCTCTGTCTTATGGAACAAGCAGCGCACCAAGAAAAATCACATGCGGCCTTTTCCTCCGTCCTGTGGTCCGCCTTTTTGACGGGCATCAAGCTCTGGGCCGGTATCGTGACGGGCAGCTTGGGCATCATTTCCGAGGCCCTGCACAGCGGCCTGGACCTGATGGCTGCGGCCATGACTTTTTACGCCGTGAAGGTGGCCGCCCGTCCTGCCGACGAGAGCCACCCCTACGGGCATGAGAAGGTGGAGAATCTTTCCGCGCTTGCGGAAACTGCCCTGCTCCTGATTACCTGCGCATGGATTGTATGGGAGGCTGTGGACCGGCTGTTTTACAATGAGGCGGAGATCACCCTCACCTGGTGGGCCTTCGCCGTGGTGGCCGTTTCCCTGCTGGTGGACGTGAACCGCTCCGCCATGCTCCGCCGGGTGGCCAAGAAGCACAAGAGCCAGGCGCTGGAAGCGGACGCCCTTCATTTTACCACGGATATCTGGTCTTCCGCCGTCGTGCTGCTGGGCCTTTTCTGCGTATGGCTGGCGCACCTGGTTCCCGCAGATTCCGTCTGGCACGGCTTGCTGGAGAAGGCGGACGCCATCGCAGCCCTGTTTGTGGCGGCCCTGGTTTGTTCCGTGGCCTTCGGCCTTGCCAAACGTTCCATTCACGCCCTGATGGACGGCGGTTCTTCCGCCCTGACGCAGCAGGTTCTAACCGCCATGAAGAAGAACGCCCCGGATTACCCGGTCAAGCGCATCCGTCTGCGCGACGGCGGCGCCCGCATTTTTGTGGAGCTGGACGTGGAAGCGCCCGCGGAGTTGCACGTGGACGACGCCCATGATGTGGCGGAGTCCATCGAAGGCATTGTCAAGTACGAGCTGCCGGAAGCGGACGTGATCGTCCATATCGAACCGGCCCGTGAGAATTTTTCCAACATGGAGCCGGACACGGTCGTCCACCGGCTGGCCCTGCGCCACCATGTCCGCATCCACGGGTTCTATGCAGGCAGCGGCAAACATGCTCCCTGTTATTTCATGGATGTGGAGATTCCCGCGGACTGGCCTCTGGAGCGCGGCTACCATGTGGTGAAGGCGTTCCGGGATTCCGTCCAGCATGCGCTCAAGCCGGAGAAGGTGATCTGCCGCATTGAGCCGGACTGCCGCGATATGAAGGCGAACGCCATTCCGGAGCACGTTCCGCCGGAGGAAGTCCGCCTGAAGGTGAACCTTATCCTCCAGCAGCACAGGAATATCTGCAAGGTTCTCAAGCTGGACCTGGCACGGGAGGACAATTTCCCCACCCTGACTTGCGTATGCTCCGCGGATGCATCCCTGACCATCCGGGAATGCCACCAGATCGCCTCCCAACTGGAAGACCAGATAGAAAATGCCCTGCACCACCTGGGCCGCGTTACCGTCATTCTGAAACCGGCCAAATAAAACAGCATTTTATTTCCACGCAACGTTCATTTCCTCCCCATCATGAAACAAAACAAGTACGACGATAACGTCTTTTTTCAGAAATACAGTCAAATGGACCGTTCCGTAAAGGGGCTGGAAGGGGCCGGAGAATGGAAAACACTGGAACGGCTGCTGCCGGATTTCCATGACAAGCACGTTCTGGACCTGGGATGCGGATTCGGCTGGCACTGCCGGTATGCGGCAGAGCACGGGGCGGCCTCCGTGCTGGGCGTGGACATTTCCGCAAAGATGATCGCCAAAGCCAGGTCCATGGGAAACGAAGGCATTATCGAGTACCGCTGCATGCCCATGGAGGATATCCTGCTTCCCGAGGCTTCCTTCGACATTGTCCTCAGCTCCCTGGCCTTCCATTACACGCCGGATTTCCAGGCAGTCTGCCGGAATGTCTCCCGCTGGCTCAAGCCGGAAGGCGCCTTTATTTTCTCCGTGGAGCATCCCGTTTTCACCGCCCAGGGAACGCAGGACTGGCATTACGATGAATCCGGCCAGATCATGCACTGGCCCGTGGACGGCTATTTCATGGAAGGACCGCGGCAGGCCGTTTTCCTGGGGGAGGAAGTGACCAAGTATCACAGGACGCTTACTTCCTATCTCGGCGCTCTGGCCGCCGGCGGATTTGAGGTTACCGCCATGGAGGAACCGAAGCCGTCCCGTGAACTTCTGGATTCCGTCCCCGGCATGCAGGAAGAGCTGCGCCGCCCCATGATGCTGATTATCTCCGCCCGCAAGAAGTAGCGCCCCCGGTCATCAGTGCCCCGCGGCGGAAGCTCCGGGCACTTCCCTGTCCAGTTCCGCACGGATGCGCTGGCGTTCGGAAACGATCTGTTCGTCGTCCGCGCCGCCTTCCCGCAGGAAGTATTCCGCCATGGACAGAGCCACTTCCGATTCCGAGGAGAAGACCTGGGAGGCGCCGGCTTCCTTAAGCACGTCCACGTCCCTCATGTACTTGGTGTGGATCATCACGTCAATGTGGGGGTTGAGCTCCAGAGCCACCCCCACGATTTCCTTGGCATCCGGAATGGAGGCGGAGAGAATCAGGCTTTCCGCATATTCAATGCCCGCATGGCGCAGGATTTCACGCTGGCTGGCATCCCCGTAAACGATGTCTCCGCCCTGTTCACGTATGGCGGTGACCGTGTCTATGTTCATCTCCACGATGATGACTTCCACCCCGTTGTCATTCAATATTCTTTTAAGAATGCGCCCCGTAGGGCCAAACCCCACCAGCACCACGCGCCGCGCGTCCGGCGACGGGAGCGCCAGGCTGTTCACTCCGCCCAGATCCGTAAGGCCGATGCCGCGCTTTTGCAGCCACTTGACCACAGGGCCAATCTGGCGGTACAGGATGGGATTCAGGGAAATGGAGACGACGGCCGCCAGAATGATGGCCTGGTTGGCGTCCGGCGGCAGAATGTTGTACATGAGCCCCATCCCGGCTAGGATGAAGGAGAATTCACCCACCTGCGCCAGGGCTACGGATACGCTCAGCGCCAGCGGCAGCGGACGCCGCAGGCACCGCACCACCGCATAGGCCGCCAGCGGCTTGCCGATCATTACCACCCCCAGCGTCGCCAGGGCCAGCGGCCAGCAATCCCCCACGGACATCGGGTCAAACATCATCCCCACGGAAACAAAGAAGAGCACGGCAAAGGCATCCCGCATCAGCATGGCCTCCGCCGCCGCGCGAGCGCAAAAGTCCGACTGCCCCACAACCATCCCCGCCAGGAACGCTCCCAGCACCATGGAAGCGCCGAAGAATTTCGCGGAGCACACCGCTACGCCCAGAGCAATGACCAGCACCGCCAGCGTAAACAGGTCCCGCGCTCCCGTCCGCGCCACGTAGCGCAGCACCAGCGGAATGATTTTTTTTCCGGCAAACAGCGTCAGGGCCACCAGCAGGGACAGCTTGACGAACATCCAGCCCAGTTCGTAGAGAATGCCGCTCCAGTCCCCGGCACCGCTCTGGCGCGCCTCCATCACGGCGGGGATGAGCACCAGCAGCAGAATGGTGAACAGGTCCTCCACCACCAGCCACCCCAGGGCCACATGGCCGCTCGGCGTATGGAGGTTCTGGTTGTCTTCCAGGACTCGTGTAAGCACTACGGTGCTCGCCACGGAGATCGCCATGCCGAACACCAGCCCGGAAATCGTGGACCATCCGAACATCCAGCCCACCAGTACCCCCAGCACCGTAGCCACGGATATCTGCACCACGGCTCCCGGCACCGCGACCCTCTGCACGGCAATCAAATCCTTCAAATGAAAATGGAGCCCCACGCCGAACATCAGCAGAATAACGCCCAGCTCCGCGAACTGCTCCACCGTGTGGGAATCCGCCACAAATCCCGGCGAATACGGCCCTACCACTACCCCGGCCAGCAGGTACCCGACCAGCGGAGACAAATGCAGTTTTCTGGCAATAAGGCCGAAAAGGAGAGCGGCGGTCAATCCGCCGACAAAAGTGAAGATGAGGCTGAAATCGTGATCCATACGCGCGTGACAAGTCTAAGAGGGTATCTTTGACCACCAGGTCGTTCCTACGCTATCGCGTTTGATTTCCCCTCACAAGAACGCATTGCGCCGCACTGGAATGCAGTCGCATTTTTCTTGCCGGGGGGAATCTGCGGCAGGAAAAACGGGGCCTGGCAGGATTCTATCATATTTTTATTTTTATTAAAAACTCCGTTTTTATTGTATTTTCAATCGTTTCTAATTGACTTTACGCATACGGGATTCCTATAAAGCGTGTTGATGAAACTCACCCTATCTATCCTATCCTGTCTGACGGGCCTCTCTACCCTGGCCCCCATGGGCTGGGCAGCCACCCATGAAATCACTACCAAGAACTTCCACATCACGCTCCTCGGCAACGGGGACGGTCCGGCGGACTGGATGGGGACCCGTGACTGGAGTGACGACCAGATAGCCGCCGTCACCACCACCCTCAATATCTGGGACGATACCTTCCGCAACACCGCTTCCCGGAAGATTGAAGCGACCATTTCCTGGGGGGCCCTTGAAGAAGGCGTCCTGGCAGGTTCTTTCTCCAATTACGTCGAATACGACGGGGAAAACTACAATGCGGCCACTTCCACGGAAGTCATCTGGAAAGAAGGGGAAGACGTCGTGATGGAGGAAGGGGAAATGGATTTCAGGCTCCAATTCAATCCCGTCTACGGTTTCAGCACAGGCAATACCACGCCCCAGAACGCCACAGACTTCATCAGCGTCCTTCTGCATGAAATCGGGCATAACGTCGGCTTCAACTCGCTGAATGATACAGGAACATACGGAGAATACTACACGATCTGGGATTCCCTGATCACGGATGCCCAGGGCAACCATCCGGGAGATGCGGGCTTCAATTACCAGACCGGCGTTTCCTACACGATTGGTTCCGGAGGCCTCACTGTTTACAATCCCTTTGTTTTCGCTCCCGGTTCCAGCATGTCCCACGTGGACGCTGCAAGCGACCCGAACGCCCTGATGCAATATTCCATCGGGGAGGGCATCCAGAGGAGAAACCCCAGCGACCAGGAAAAAGCCCTCCTTGCGGAGATGGGCTGGGTGCTCAAGGATGACCCCACCTATTATGCGTCCGTGGACGGCGCTTCCATCACGGACCAGATTGACCTGAATTTCTTCACTTCCGTTCTCGTCAACCGGAACATGACCATTGATCCGGGTGAAGGCGCTACTATCGTCCTGCCCTCCCTCAGAGGAGACAAGGCGGAATACAACGTCACCATCACTGCGGGGAAAGCGCTGACCGTCAATCTCTCCAACACCGCCATGGACTCCATCTGCGCCGGAGAGGTCATCGGCAATGACGCCAATTTCATCAAGACGGGGGCTAAAAACCTGGTGCTGGGCGGCGGCTTTTCCACCAGCGGAGCTCTGGACGTACAGCAGGGGGACTGGTGCTTTCCGGCGCTTCCAACACCATCGGGGAGCTGAAGATGAACGGAGGAACCTTCGGCGTGTCCCAGCTTGCCAGGGAGGAAGCCACAGCCAAGGTCGGAAAGCTGACCGGCACCCGGGGCTCCATCAATCTTCTCCATTCCACCCTTACTCTGACCGGAACGGACAATACCATTTCCAGCGGCCTCAAACTGGTAGGCTCCGGCACCGTCGCCCTGGCGGAAGGAAAGTCGCTTGCCTTTGACGGCAGCAACACCATTGGAGACGCCATCTACATTGACGGTACCCGGAACGGTACCCTGCACATCACCCAGGGAACGCTGGCCTTCACCAACCAGGCCCGGATGGAAATAGCTACGCTGGCCCTGGATTCCGCCGCTTCCACCCTGAACGCGGGAGCCACCCGGAACATTGTCATTCATTCCATCACGGGAGACGGTGTTCTGGCCGCCCAGGGCGGCCAAATCACCCTGGATACGGCCAATCCCCTCACGTGGAACGGAACTCTCCAGGGCACGGGCACGCTCAGCAAGAAAGGAGCCGGCGCCCTGACGCTGGGAAGCGCCGGAAACGCGGGGTTCCATCTGGATTCCACCAGCGGAGCCATCATCCTCGCTTCCGAATCCTCCGCCTACGGAGCCATGATGCTGAACGGAGGCGGCATTTCCATCTTCCATGCGTCCTCCACCACCCGTTTCTCCGGGCAGGAAGGCGCTCTAACACTGAATGACGCCACCCTGGAGATGAGCGGAACGGCCAATGTCCTGACGGAAAACGCCTCCATCACCGGCACCGGCATCCTGCGGCTGAACGCGGATTCCATGCTGGCCATCCGCAACGGCAACAAGCTGGACACGGACATCACTATTGCCGGCTCCGGCCTGCTGGCCGTCCAGGAAGGAACCTTCACCCTGTCCGGAAATGCCAGGTTTGACGGAGCGGCGGTCGCCGTGGGTCCGGAATCCGCTGCCGCCGCGCTGGACCTGGGCTCCACACGCAATTCCATGGTGGGCGGCCTGCTGGGGAAAGGCTCCGTGATCTTCAACAACGGGGAACTCGCCCTCCATGCGGAAAAATCCTCCGTTTTTTCCGGCTCCTTCCAGGGGAACGGCACAATCAACAAGGCGGGGAAAGCGGCATGGACCTACACCGGCGCGGGGTCAGACACCCTGAACCTCAACATTACGGAAGGGGAAGTGGCCCTGATCCGTGATTCAGCCAATCCCATTCTGCTCCATTCCCTGACGGTTGATGCCACCGGGACGCTTACGCTCGCCATGGCCTCCGCCGGAGCCGCCCATAATACCACGCTTCTCCTTAACGGAACAAGCCAGTTCATGAACGGTTCCACCATCACGCTCGTGATTAATCCCCTGCTGGCGCAGACCAATACTCCCTTCATTTCCACGGAAGACGGAGCCACGCTGACCATTCAGGGAGACCGCAACGGGACCACCCTCAATATTGAATCCAACGTCGCCGCGCCGGAAAGGATGCTGGAACTGGTTCTCTTTGAAGGGAACATGGTGGGCAGCTACCTCAATATCAACGCTTACGGCGCGCTGGGCACCTATTATTCCGAGCTGCATGCGGAAAACCGGGACGGCCAAATCGTGCTGACAGGAACCCGCAAGGCGGACAACGCCCTGCTCGCCACGGCTGATACCTCCAATTCCGCCGCCGGGGCCGTCCTGCTCTGGAACTGCGGGGAGATCAAGGACGGAACGGAGCTGAGCTCCCTGAACCGCGCCGTTTCCAACGCCTGGAACGACGGAGATTACGCGAGGGCCAACCGCCTTCTGAGCGCCTCCGCCGGAACGGCCATTCCCGGCATCCTGGCCGCGCAAAGGTCCGGCCTGCGGAGGGAAATGACCTTCATCCGCAACCGCGCGGAAACCATGGGCCTCAATCCCGACTACATTCAGGGAGACCTTCCCCAGGTGAACGGCTGGATTGAAGCCAACGGGGGCAGGGATTCCCTGGACGGTTCCAATGAAGGCAACGGTTTCACCCTTAACTCCTGGGGAGGCACCGCCGGGCTGGACGTCAACTGCTCGGAGAATTTCACTTTGGGCGCGGCCTTCTCCGCCAACTATGGGGATTACTCCTCTGACGGGGCTGATTCCGCCTCCGGCGACCTGGACACCTACTACGTGAGCCTCTTCGGCCACTACCGCCACAGGAAATGGGGCCACTCCCTCATTCTCTCCGGAGGCTGGTCAGATGCGGATATTACCCGCAGCGTACGCCATGAACTGGGAAGCTACCAGGCCAGCTTCAGCACCACCGGCATGAGTTTCGGAGCCATGTATGAGCTCACTTATGACCTGGTTCTCAACAAACGCCGGACGGCCATCCTTCAGCCGGTCGCCAATGTCAGCGTCATGCACTCCTCCGTGGACGGCTTCAATGAAGCCGGCGCAGGCGGAGCGGGACTCCGCGTGGATGACATGGATATTACCACCGGAAGCGTGGCCGCCGGTCTGCGCCTGAAAGGCGTTCTGGGTTCCAACCTGACCGGGCGTGATATCACGGGAGAATTCCGCGTTCTGGTTTCTCAGGACTTCGGGGAGGACAAGGCACAGGCCAACGTGGCCTACCTGGCCAATCCGGGCCTTGTCCAGACCATCAGGGGAGCCAAGCTCGGCCGCACCGGCGTCCAGCTGGGCGCAGGCCTCAGCATTCCCTGCTCCGACTACGGCGCCGTTTATGTGGACGGCAATGCGGATCTCCGCTCCGGAGACACCTCCATCGGCGGAGCCCTCGGCTACCGTTACAACTTCTGATCCGGCTCAGGCCTGATTTGACAAGCGCCATGCCTGCATGTCCGGGCATGGCGTTTTCATTATCCGCGGCATCCACATCTCAAGCCGTCGTGCACGGGCTTACCACCTCCCAGGCTGTTTTTCCGGACGCAGGTGTTTCTCGTACGCCTTTGCGCCAGGCGGTTACCGTGTTACCGCCCCATCCGCAGGAATTCCTCTCTTTTTCCCCGGATTATTTTGATAAACATTGATAATGATTGTTATTTTATTTGAATTTCATGGTAACATAATTTATATTTATTAAAAATAACCTCTTCCCAAATTCATGGCTGAAAATTCAACATTCGAGGAACAGTGGACCCTTCTCAGGAAGGAAACGGGAATGGAAGACGCTCCCCTCCGGCAAAAGCTGGAACACTTCATTTTCCGGCAATATGGCCGGGTGGTTTTGGTGCATTACGTAAAAGCCTTGTCGGCCCTGGAACTCAGCCATCATTTCTACCTGCGGTTCCGCAGGCGGAGCCGTTCCGTGGCGGAACCTATTCTTTACTGGACCGTCCTTGCGGAAACAACCATCAACATGACGCTTGAAGGAGTAAAGGATGTCCAGCCGTCCATCACTCCTCCTGCACGTGCCGGTGTTGTCTCCCAGCTCGACATGTTAAAAGACTGCTACCTCCTTTATTTGAGGGACCGGCAGCATCCCTGCTGGCCTCCGGCATCCCGCAGAAGCCGCATCATTCGGGACAAATGGAATGCGCCGGAGCTGGAAGCCTCCTATTTTCCCCGGCTGTGCCTGAAAAACACGGACTGCCACTATGCCAACGTCATGAACATACTGCTGGGGGAAACGCTGCACTTCCTGACTGCCCTCCAGCAAATCAGGGACCACGGAAAAACCCTGCTGGAGCTTAAAAAAGAGCAGCACCCGGACGCTTCCCCGGACGGCGCTCCGTCTTCATCCCCTCGCAGCCCGGAACAACTTCCGTGCGGCAAGCGTTGAAGGCAGCCTGCGCTTCTTCCGCCAGAGGGAAGGAAAGGCCGCCGGAACCCTACAGAATCAGCATGCAATCCCCGTAGGAAAAAAACCTGTACCGTTCCCGGATGGCTTCCAGGTAGGCTTTCATGACCAGCTCCTTGCCGGCAAAGGCGCTGACAAGCATGAGCAGCGTGCTCTGGGGCAGGTGGAAATTCGTGATCAGGGCATCCACCACCTTGTACTTGTAGGGTGGATAAATAAAAATGTTCGTTGACCCGGAGCACTCCCTTAACGGCAGTCCTTCCGCGGTAGCCACATGCTCCAGCACGCGAACGCTGGTGGTGCCCACGGCAATCACCCTCCCGGCCTCATTAATCGCCCTCGCGGTGGCTTCAGGCAGGAAAAAATGTTCCGTGTGCATCTGGTGGTCTTCAATCCTGTCCGCCTTCACGGGACGAAACGTTCCCACGCCCACGTGCAGCGTCAGAAAATCATGGGGAACGGCCGCCAGCAGCTCCGGCGTAAAATGCAGCCCGGCCGTGGGAGCGGCAATCGCCCCTTCATGCCTGGCGTAAACAGTCTGGTAGCGCTCCTTGTCGGACGGGTCGCTCTCCCGGTTCATGTAATGGGGAAGCGCCAGGCGGCCGTACTTTTCCTCATCCACCTCCCGGTCAAACCGGATGAGGCGGTAGCCTTCCCCGTCAATGCCTTCCACGGTGCCCACCGCATCACCGATGGAGACCGTACGCCCCAGCTTCATCTTGCGCCCGGGGCGCACCATGCACTTCCACAGCAGGGGGTTGAGCACCTCTGCACGCACCACTTCAATGGCGCCGTCATTGGAAAAATACCTTGCGGGAACCACCCTGGTATCATTCAGGATGAAATGGTCCCCTTCCCGCACATATTCCGGCAGGTCGCAAAAATGCCTGTGCTCAATCAGGCCGGTATCCCGGTGGATGACCATCATCCGGGAGGCGGCGCGGTCCGGGAGGGGGCGGTCCGCTATCAACTCTTCCGGCAGCGGATAATCAAAATCAATGGTGCGCACGGCCAAGTGCATTGCCACGAATCCGCCGAAAGGTCAATACCTTTAAACCATAGGTAACACAATTATATCTTTACCCTGCTTCGGTTAATATGGTATGGAAGGATACATGAACAATTTGCTGTTAGCAAACATCTCCAACGCCACCGCCTGGGGGACCATCCTGGTGATCGTCCTCGTCATCTTCCTGGTCATCTTCTTCGCCATCATCGCCAAATTCTTCAAGACATGGTTGCGCGCGCGCCTCGCGAAAGCCCCTGTCTCCATGAGCAACATGCTGGGAATGTGGCTCCGCAAAGTGCCCTACCCCCTGGTAGTGGACACCCGCATCACGGCGGCCAAGGCCGGACTGGACATCAGCACGGATGAACTGGAAGCCCACTTCCTGGCCGGCGGCGACATCGTGGACTGCGTCCTCGCCCTGATTGCTGCGGAAAAAGCCGGCATCCCGCTGAGCTATGACCGTGCCTGCGCCATTGACCTGGCCGTGAAAGGCACGTCCAAGACCGTGCTGGAAGCCGTGCGAACCTCCATCAACCCCCGCGTCATCGACTGCCCGAACCCCAGCTCCGGCCAGACGCGCCTGACGGCGGTGGCCCGTGACGGCATTGCCGTGGCAGTGCGTGCCCGCGTGACGGTGCGCACCAACCTGGACCTTTTCGTAGGCGGCGCCACGGAAGAAACGGTGGTCGCCCGCGTCGGGGAAGGCATCGTCTCCGCCGTAGGCTCCGCGCCCTCCTACAAGGATGTTCTGGAAAAACCGGAGGTAATCTCCCGCACCGTGAGCGACAAGGGCGTGGACGCCGCCACGGCGTTTGAAGTGCTTTCCATTGACATTGCAGACGTGGACGTGGCCGGCAACGTGGGCGCGCGCCTCCAGGCCGAACAGGCGGAAGCGGACAAGCAGATTGCCCAGGCCAAGGCGGAAGTCCGCCGCGCCGCCGCCGTAGCCACGGAACAGGAAATGGCCGCCAAAACGCAGGAAATGCGCGCCAAGGTGGTGGAAGCGGAAGCCCAGATTCCCATGGCCATGGCGGAAGCCTTCCGCAACGGCAACCTGGGAGTGCTGGATTATGCCCGCTACCAGAACGTAGTGGCCGATACCAAGATGAGGGATTCCATTGCCAAGCCGGATGCTTCCCCCTCTTCCATTAAATAAATTCTCAGGCCACCGGAGAGACCGGATTTTCTCTCCGGTGGCCCTTCCTCCTTTATGGATTCACTGGCATACATGCTCGCCTCCGGCGGCGATGACGACAGCCTGAAGCTCTGGTTCTGGCTGATCGTGGGGGCGATCTTTCTCATCAAGAAAGTAATTGAGTTTTTGAAACCAAAAGAAAAAGATGAGGAAACGCCCGTCCTGGACACGGAAGACCATCATGAAAAACGCGTGAAGGAAGTCATTGCGGAAATGCGCCGGACCAATCCGCAGCCGCGGCAGCCACAGCCGGCACGGCCACAGGCTCCGGCGCGCGCTCCGCGCCCCTCCGCCCCACCCGTGGAGCTTCCCACTCCCGCCGTGGCCCGCAAGCGCCGTCCTGAACCGGAACCCAAGCCGGAGTGGACGGCGGAAACCGCCCAGCAAACCGCCCAGAACGTGCTGGAACGCTACGTAAAGGCCACGGAAGAAGCCCGGCAGTCCATGCGTTCCCTGTCTGACGCGGAACAGGCCGCCCTGCATCGTTTGCAGGAAAGGGAAATGAAGGAAAGCCGGCCTGAACCGCTTCCCACGGTCGCCGCGTCCGAACCTCTTTCCCTGAAAAACTCCCTGCGCCGTTCCCAATCCTTGAAAACGGCCATTCTTTATCAGGAAATCCTGGGCAAGCCCAGAGCGCTCCGGGGCATTTCCTTCAGCGGGGAATAATAGAGGGGAGGAGGGGGTTTCTCCCTCCGTCCATTCAAAAACCGGTTTTTCCTGGATTTGAAGGAAAGTTTTCAGAATATTTTTTATCGGGAAGGTTGTATGAAGGCCGGGAAACCGGACAAGTCCGGCTGGATGGAAAGCTCATCTTGAAGCCCGCAGGGCGGGTAAATCTGGAAGATGGATGAATCAACCTTTCATTCCCAGTCGGAGGCGCTCGTCCATGCCGCGGCAACTCCTGCCTTTTTCTTCATTCCCCCTTGCCTGGAAAGGAAAGGGGAGGTACCCTTCACCCGCAATGACAGATTCACCTTTGCAGATAGCCGGACGCCAATTCACCTCCCGCCTGATGGTGGGAACGGGAAAGTTTTCTTCCAATGAGAGCATGAAAGAAGCTCTGGAAGCTTCCGGCTCCCAAATTGTGACGGTGGCTCTGCGCCGGGCGGACCTGACGGGCTCCCATGACCCCGCCGCCAATATTCTGGATTTCATCAACCCTGAAAAATACCTTATTCTCCCGAACACCAGCGGAGCGACAACGGCGGAAGAAGCCGTGCGACTGGCGCGACTGGCGGCGGCAGCCGGACTCCCCAACTGGATCAAGCTGGAAATCCATCCGGACGCCCAGTATTTGATGCCGGACCCCATTGAAACGCTGAAAGCGGCGGAAATCCTGGTCAGGGAAGGCTTCACGGTGCTTCCCTACATCAATGCGGACCCCGTGCTGGCCAAACGCCTCCAGGAAGCCGGAGCGGCAGCCGTCATGCCTCTGGGCGCTCCCATAGGCACCAACAAGGGCGTGCTGACCAGGGAGCTGATCAACATCATCATTGAACAGGCCGTCGTGCCCGTAGTGGTGGACGCCGGGCTGGGAGCCCCCAGCCATGCGGCGGAAGCCCTGGAGATGGGGGCGGACGCCGTGCTCGTCAATACGGCCATCGCCGCCGCCGGAGACCCCGCCTCCATGGCGGAAGCGTTCGCGCTGGCCTGCCGCGCCGGGCGCATGGCCCATCTGGCCGGCCTTCCCGCCGTTTCCGTCCGGGCTGCCGCCACCAGCCCCCTCACTTCCTTCCTGCATTAAAAGTGCAACGGGAGGGAAAGCGTTTCTTTCCTAACCCCCACAGCCTAGGAAGCCTTGGAAGCCCCCTTCGCCAGCTTTTTGCGAATGAAAAATTCCAGAATGAAACAGGCGGCCACAAACAGGAGGATCAGCGGAATCAGATAAGGCTGGCTGAAGAACATCTGGTAGAAAAAGGCTCCCAGAATAAACAGCATCAGCAGGAACCCGAGGATGATCAGCAGCGCGTTCCCCTGCGTCTCTTTCCGGAGCCGCCAATGGGCAACGAACACCGCCAGGTAGCTGATCAGGAAACAGGCCCCCGCCAGATTGGCGATGGCTACCAGGTTAAAGGCATTCGTCATCACCAGAATGCCCAGCAGAAGATAGAAAAAGCCTTCCGTGCCGCTGCCCCAGAAAGGCTGCTTGAAGATGGCTCCCAGCTGGCCGTTGCGCGCCAGTGCCCGGGAAATGTCCAGCATGCTGAACATGGTGGCGTTAATGGCTGACGCCGTGGCAATGAGCGCCGCCACGGATACGGCCATGAAGCCCCACACGCCCAGCACGGGATAGGCGGCCTGCGCCACGGCGGTTTCCGTGTGGCTTTCCAGGGAAGTGGCGGGAACGTTGGTCAGCACTACGTAGGAAAGCACCAGGTACAGAACCAGCACGATGCCGATAGCCAGGAAAATGGCCTTGGGCAATGTTTTGGAAGGATTTTTCAGATTGCCCGCCGTATTGGCCATCATGCCGTAGCCGGCAAACGCGAAAAACGTCAGTCCCACGCTCCCCAGCAGCCCGTCCAGTCCTTTCACCGGAATGGGGTCCGCGCCCACTGGCACGGAAGAACCGAAGCTGGCAAGCATCAGAACCGTCAGAATAAGCAGCTTGAACGCCACCATCACCACCTCCGACTTCCCTACGGCCTTGGCTCCTCCCATGTTCAATGCTCCCAGCAGCAGAATGGCCACGCTGGCGAAAAGGGCGGTGGAATAGATGTTGGTTAATTCGTCCGGCAAAAACAGGCGGGACGCATAGGCCCCGAAGGACTTGGCGACCAGGGCCACGGTAATGACCAGCGTTCCCAGGTAAATCAGCGTCAGCGCGCCGGAGAGGGTCTTATGGGAAAAAGCCTCGTTGAAATAATCCATGATTCCTCCGGAACCGGGATAACGGGAACCCAGCTTGGCGTAGGTATAACCGGAAAGCAGGGCCGCGACGCCTCCCAGCAGGAAGGACCAGTACACGTTTTTGCCCGCCATCAGGGTCGCCTGACCCATGAGGGCGAAAATTCCCGCTCCTACCATGGAACCTATTCCCAATGCAATCACGCTCCACAGGGATAAATATTCTTTTGGAGCCTTCCCGTGCATAAGGGAATTAGAGAGCTTACAGGGACGGAACGTTGACCTTTCCATACGAGATGACACGTCCTGCCGGTCCGGAACGCCCCGCAGCGTCATCATGACTATTCAGGCACGGCTTTCCCCTTGAACCGTCCGCAGGCGGCATGTAGGGTACGGCTGATGATCAAAACCGCCATTTTTGATTTTGACGGAACGCTTGCGGATACCATACCCCTGTGCCGGGAAGCCTTCCGCCGCGCCGTCCGGGAACTGGACGGCAGAACGTTGACGGATGAGGAAATCGAACGCCAGTTCGGGCCGGACGACCTGGGCGTCATCCAAAGACTGCTTCCCGGAAAGCCGGAACTGCACGAAAAAGGCAGGGAACTGTTCCTCCGCTATTACCATGAGCTGCATCCGGAACTGGCGCCCACTCCCTTCCCCGGGGCGGCCGGACTGCTGCACGCCCTGCGCAGCCGCGGCATCCGTCTGGCCATGGTCACCGGCAAACGCCTGGAAAGCGCGGAGATTTCCCTTCAATTTTTCCATCTGGCCGAGTTCTTCCCCATTCTGGAAACAGGCTCCCCTGAGGGCGGCGTGAAGCCGGACCGCATCAGGCGGGCGCTGGACCGCCTGGACTCTTCCGCCGGGGAAGCCATCTACATCGGGGATTCCCCCACGGACGTGGACGCATGCCGCGCCGTTCCCATCCGCATTCTTGCCGCAGGATGGGCCGCGGAGGCGGATGTAAAGGGGCTCGAAGAACGGAAGCCTGACTACCTCCTGACCCGCTTTGAAGACCTGGACCGCTTTTTCCGGGAACATGATGGGAATGAGGGCCTTTAATATTGCAATCCCGCAGGAAATCGGACACCATTACTCACCCCGTTAACACCAATCCTTCCATGACTCCCCAGAAAGAATCCGGAAAAGAGGGCCTGAAAATCCTGCTCATGCTCGCCAGCGTCATCGTCATCACGGCCGGGCTGCAGGCGGGGAAGCCGGTGCTGCTCCCCATCGTCCTGTCCGGCTTTCTGGCGATCGTCAGTTACCCGCTGACCACTTTTTTCAAGGGCCGTCTTCGTTTTCCGCACTGGCTGGCGGTAACCTTCACGGTGATCATGGACTTCGGCATTCTTGTGGGCCTGGCCTATCTGGCCCAGTACCTGGGGCAGGACCTGGCCCGGACGGTCACGGTCAAATACCAGCCCCTGATGATGGAGAAAATCCACGAACTCCGCGCCTTCCTCATTGAACGTGACTGGAACAATCTGGCGGACCAGATGCTTCAGGAACTCCCGGACCTGCTCAACGGGCAGCGCATCGTGGCGTTCTCCACGGGGGTGATGGGGCAGCTCGCCTCCATGCTGACCTTCACCACCCTGATTCTGATCCTGATGACCTTCTTCCTGGGGGAAGCCCCCCGCTTCCGGATGAACATCAACAAACTGGGCAACAACAGCGACACGGGAATCCGCAAATTTTCCAAAGCTCTGGCCGGAGTACAGAAATACCTGATTATCAAGACCTTCATTAGCGCAGCCACCGGACTGCTGGCCTTCCTGCTTTGCTACTACATGAAGGTGGACTTCCCGCTGCTGTGGGGCATCGTGGCCTTCGCGCTCAACTTCATCCCCACCTTCGGCTCCATCATCGCGGCCATTCCCCCCACCTTGCTCGCCATGCTCCTGATCAGCCCCACCGCGGGCATCATCGTAGCCGGCGGCTACCTGGTGATCAACACGGTCCTGGGGAGTTGCCTGGAACCCATGCTGCTGGGCCGCCAATTCGGCATCGTGACAAGCATGGTCCTGCTTTCCGTCATCTTCTGGGGCTGGGTATGGGGCCCCATCGGCATGCTGCTGGCCGTCCCCATCACCATGCTGATCAAGCTCGGGCTGGAAAGCTCCAAGGATCTCGCCTGGATCGCCCAGCTCATCGACAACCCCCCTACGCCCAGATTCCCGCTCCCTCCTCTCCATTCCGGGAAAACCAACGAAAGCACAACCAAGGAATAATCCATGCATTCATTCGCATATAAAAACGGCACGCTCTACTGTGAAAACGTCAACCTCCAGGAACTGGCGGACAAGGAAGGCACCCCCCTGTACGTCTACAGCAAGCAGACCATTCTGAACCATTTCCACCGCCTCAGGGAAGCCCTGGCGCCCCTTAACGCGGAAGTGGCCTACGCCGTCAAGGCCAGCTCCAACATCGCCATCCTGAACCTCATGGCCCGCAATGGCGCGGGGTTCGACATCGTTTCCGGCGGAGAACTCTTTCGCGTCCTCAAGGCCGGGGGGGACCCTTCCAAATGCACCTATGCCGGCGTGGGAAAAACAGAGGCGGAAATCCGCTACGCCCTGGAACAGGGCATTTACTGCTTCAATGTGGAATCGGAGACGGAACTGCGCGCCATTGACGCCATCGCCGCGTCCATGGGAGTAAAGGCTCCGGTAGCCGTGCGCGTCAATCCCAATGTGGAGGCGGGAACGCACAAATACATCACCACCGGGAAGGCTGAAAACAAATTCGGCGTGGACTTTGAACTCATTGAACCTCTTTACGAGATGGCGGCCCGCGAACTTCCGAACCTCCAACTCAAGGGCCTGCAGATGCACATCGGCTCCCAGCTCACCCAGGCGAAACCCTTCCTGGAAGCCGTCAGGAAAGTGGCTCCGCTGGCCGCCGCGCTGAAAGAAAAGCACGGCATCGAATTCTTCTCCATCGGCGGCGGCATCGGCATCGTTTACCAGGATACGCTGGATTCCGGCGTCAAGGAATGGTGGAATGAAGACTGCGCCCAGCTCACGCTGAGCACTTACGCCCAGGCCGTCGTTCCCACCCTCCAGCCTCTGGGCCTGCATATCATCGTGGAACCGGGACGCCTCATCGTGGGAAATGCGGGCGCGCTCATCACTCGCTGCCTGTATGAAAAGACTGGAAAGGCCAAAACCTTTAAAATCGTGGATGCGGGCATGAACGACCTCATCCGCCCCGCCCTCTACCAGGGGTATCATGAAATCATCCCGGTCAGGGAACACCTCTCCGAATCCTGCATTACCACGGACGTCGTCGGCCCCATCTGCGAATCCGGGGACTTCCTGGCCCAGAACAGGGACATGACGGACGTGCGCCAGGGAGAACTCCTGGCCGTGCTGTCCGCCGGCGCCTACGGTTTTTCCATGTCCTCCAACTACAATTCCCGCCCCATGGCGGAAGAAGTGCTGGTGGACGGAAACCAGTGGAACGTCATCCGCAGCCGCCAGACCTGGGAAGACCTCATCCGGGGGGAATCCATTCCGGAATAACCTCCCGCGCTTCATCTTTCCCCACTTTCAAAGGGGCGTCTCACGAAGATAAAAACCGGAGGAGGGACGTCCCTTTTCCTATTATTCCATGTTGACGGAAAAAATCATTTTCCCTTTCCTCCACGCTGTCGCTTCACTTTCATCCTTCCGGCGGCAGCGCCGCCTTCAGTAATACTAATTCGGTTCCATGCCATCATTGGCCTGCCAGGGGAACATGACGGCATGGAAAATCCTTCCACCCGGTACGGGACGAGAAAAAAGATATTTTCTCGCCTCCCTGGCCGTATACTGGAAATGAAATACTACCTGCGGACAGCATGCGGCATCATCCTGGGAACAATGGCCTGTGTGCAAGGCCTGGGAGCGACGGCCCATCATGACAGCTGCATTCAGGAAGGCTGGAAAGAAGAAATTCCCCAGCCGGTTTACCCTGACAAAGACCTCGTGGATCTTTACCATAAAACATGGGAAATCACGGCCGGACGGGTAAGAAAAGGCCCTGAGGGCCTCCCCGGGTCGCCCTACATGGATGAAAACTGTTACGAAGACCAAATCTGGATTTGGGATACCTGTTTCATGGTGCTCTTTGCCAAGTATGCGCCGAACTCATTCCCCGGAGAGGGAAGCATGGACAATCTGTACAAACCCATTTGGGATAAGGAAAAAACTCCGCTTCGCATTCACCTCGTGGACAATCCTCCGTTGTTCGCATGGGTTGAAAAGGAATACTACGACTTTACCGGAAACAAAAACCGCATCCATGAAATCCTGAATCGGAAACAGTACCTTCAAAAACATTTTGACTGGTTTGCCAATGCCAAAGCGGGAGAACGTTTCGAATGCTCTCCCCAAAACATCCACCTGAACGCCATTGGTGAAGATGGTTTTACATGGACGGGGGGCGCCAGCGGAATGGACAACACGCCCAGAGGCCGGGACGCAGGCGGCTACAATAAGATTCTATGGATTGACGCCATTTCCCAGCAAGCCCTGAGCGCACGCTGCATGGCCCAATTGGAACAATCACTGGGCAATGCAGGCGCAGCCGGGAAATGGGAGGCCGTCTACCGCAAGCTGAAAGACAAAATAAACGAACTGTACTGGGATGAGCAGGACGGGTTCTACTATGATGTGGCGATAGAAAGCAGGCAGCCCTGCCGCATCAGGACAATGGCCTCCTACTGGCCGCTTTTAGCCGGAGTTGCTTCGCCGGCCCAGGCGGAAAAAATGGTAAAATACCTTCGGGACCCGCAGGAATTCGGTGGAAACTACCCGACGCCCACCCTTTCCCGCAGGGATAGGGATTACCATGACCAAACCGGGGATTACTGGCGCGGCGGCATCTGGCTGCCCACCACGTACATGACTGTCAAGGCGCTTGAAGAATACGGCTACCATGAGGAAGCCGACATGATCGCTGAAAAAATCATCCGCCAGCAGCTTGCCGCTTACCACGGCATCAAACCGCACACGATATGGGAATGTTACAGCCCCAGTGCCAACGAGCCGTCTACCGAACATGGCCGCAGGGCCCGTCCGGAATTTTGCGGCTGGTCGGCGCTGGGCCCCATTTCCCTCTTTATTGAAAACGTTCTGGGATTCCATAAGGTTTCTGCACTCCGGAATGAAATCCAGTGGAGATTGAAAAGGGAGAAAGGCAGGCACGGATTAAAAAATCTTCATTTCGGGACGACTACCACCGACATCGTTTTTGACGGCAAAAACACCGTTGACGTCACAAGCAACAACCCTTATTCCCTGGTGATTAACGGTAAAAAATACGCCATCAAGCCCGGAACCGCCTCCATCACCCTGAAATAACACACCCGGCCGGACATTCCCGGATCTCCAAAAAAATCCGTGCCACGGCCTCAGCCCTGCAGCTTTCCGGTCCACCCCGGCACCGGAGACAGGACTTCTTTATTCCCTCCAGGGCAAATCCCGTAAAGCCGCCTTGTAAACACCCGCGGAATATACTATTTACGTTAAAAATTTTCCCTCCCTTTTTTCCTCATGTTTTCCAAAAGCCTCTTTCTAGCCGCAGGCCTCCTGTCCGCGTCCGCCGCCTTCTCCCTGCCCTCCAAACCCGTACCGGGCGACCCGGCCATCATCCCCCTCCCATCCGCGCTGGACGTGGAAAAAAACAAGCCGGGATTTCTGGTCAGCAACACGCTGCCTGTTTCCAAAACGGGAGACAAAAGCTGCATTGCCTCCTTCGTGACGGGGTTCTCCAACAACCTCCGGCAAATCAAGGTAAGCCCGGCTCCTTCCGCGGCCAATGCCGTACAGATCATCCTGAAAAAAGACGCTTCCCTGTCTCCGGAATGGTACTCCATCAAGGTCTCCACGCAGGGCATCACCGTCTCATGCACGTCTCCCGCCGGAGCTTTCTATGCGGCGCAAACCCTCAAGCAGTCTCTGGAAAAGGATGCCGCCGGCCACTGGGCCCTTCCCTGCATGACCATCACGGACAGTCCGCGCTTCACGTGGCGCGGCATCATGATTGACAGCGGCCGCAATCCCCGTTCCATCGCGGAGCTGAAAACCATCATCGACCTGCTCGCCTGCTACAAGGTAAACACCATCCACTGGCACCTGACGGAAGACCAGGGCTGGCGGCTGGAAATCAAAAAATATCCCAGGCTCACCTCCATCGGCGCCACCCGCCCGGAAAGCCCCATTCCCGGCAACCGCAACAAGGGAGACGGCAAACCCTTCACCTTCTTCTACACCCAGAAGGAAGTAAAGGAGCTGGTGGACTACGCCAAACGCAGGCACGTCACCATCGTGCCGGAAATAGAAACGCCCGGCCACGCCGCGGCCGCCATCACGGCTTATCCCGAATTCGGCAACAAGGACATCCCCGGCTACAAGCCCCGGGTGGCGACGCGCTGGGGGATCCTCCCTTTCACGTTCAGCCCCACGGAACCCACCTTCAAATTCATTGACGGCATCCTAGAAGAAGTCTGCCAGCTCTTCCCGGATTCCCCCTACATCCACATAGGCGGAGACGAAGCCCCCAAACAGCAGTGGAAAAACTCCCCCCAGGCCCAGGAAGTGATGAAGAAAAACGGCCTGAAAAACGAACAAGAGCTCCAGAGCTACTTCATCCACCGCGTGGAAAAGCTGGTCAACGCGCGCGGCAAGCAAATCATCGGCTGGGATGAAATCCGGGAAGGCGGCCTTTCCAAGACGGCCACCCTGATGGTCTGGCATGATCCCGGCATTGCCCGGGAAGCCATCAAGCACGGAAACAAGGTGATCATGACTCCCTTTGAAAGCACGTACCTGATCCGGCAGGAAGGGCCGCATCCGGAAGGCCCCGAATATGAAATGGCGACTTTCTCCACCATTCCCCTGCAAAAAGTCTATAACATGAATCCCGTTCCGAAGGGGCTCACCCCGGAACAGGAAAAAAACATCCTGGGCGTGCAGGGAAGCTGCTGGAGCGAATACATGACCACACTGGCCAAATGGCAGTACATGGTATTTCCGCGCATGTTCGCCATCGCGGAGCTGGGCTGGACGCAGCCTGGCCGCAAGGACTTCACAGACTTCAAGGAACGCCTGGACAGGCACAAGCCCTTCCTGGACGCGCAGCGCGTCAACTACCGGACGGACTCCGGAGAACCGGCGCAGCCGGAGGCGAAAATGATCCGCGAATGACCATGTCCCGCAAGAGCTCTGCAACCCCTGCGCGCGCCTGAGTTCAGCCTTGCCCTCCCGAAAAAAAACACCTATCATGTCCCCGTTATGCCAATAGCCACACCAGAACAATACATTACCATGCTTGAAACGGCCAAGAAGGAAGGCTATGCCTATCCGGCCGTCAACGTGACCACGATCGAAGTGATCAACGGCGCCCTCCGCGCCTTCTCCGAAGCCAAGAGCGACGGCATCATCCAGGTTTCCATCGGCGGCGGCAAATTCGCCTCCGGCACCTCCATCGGCAGTTCCGCCCTTGGCGCCATTGTTCTGGCGGAAGCCACGCGCCGCCTGGCTGAAAAGCACAACGTGCTTGTAGCCCTGCACACGGACCACTGCCAGCCCGAACACGTGGACACCTTCCTGCGTCCCCTGATCGCCGAATCCCGCCGCCGCGTGGAACGCGGTGAAGCCCCCCTCTTCAACTCCCACATGCTGGACGCCTCCACGCTGCCCATGGCTGAAAACCTCAAGCTTTCCCGTGAACTGCTGAAGGAATGCGCCGAACTGGGCATCGTCCTTGAAATTGAAATCGGCGTCGTGGGCGGCGAAGAAGACGGCGTGGACAACTCCGGCCACCCCGCTGACAAGCTCTACACCTCTCCGGAAGACATGCTGATGACGTATGAAGCCCTGGCCCCCCTCGGCAAATTCATGCTGGCCGCCACCTTCGGCAACGTGCACGGCGTGTACAAGCCCGGCCACGTCAAGCTGAAGCCCAGCATCCTGCGCGACGGCCAGGAAGCCGTGGTCGCCAAGCACGGCGAAGCGGCCCGCATGCCCCTCGTTTTCCACGGCGGTTCCGGTTCCGAACTCTCCGACATCCGCGAAGCCGTTTCCTACGGCGTAGTCAAGATGAACATCGACACCGATACGCAATACGCCTTCACCCGCCCGATCGTCTCCCACATGTGCGAACACATCAACGGAGTGCTCAAGATTGACGGTGAAGTGGGCAACAAGAAGGACTACGATCCCCGTTCCTACCTCGCCAAGGGTGAAAAGGGAGTCGCCGCCCGTCTCCAGGAAGCCGCAGACAACCTCATGTCCGCCGGCAAGACCCTCTTCGGCAAGATATAAACAGCCCTTCAACGGCTTTGATGCAATGCCCGGTTTCCCCAAAGGAACCGGGCATTTTTTTCGCTCTTCGGACTGCGGATAAGAAATCCGCCAACTGGACGACAGCGGAACATTTTCTTTGAACCATCCATTTAATGGGAGGTTTGGAAGAAAAAAAAGCAGGGGCGTTCTTTTCCCATCGCTCTGCAATCCTCCTTTCTCCTGCTGCTACCCTTTCTGCCTCAAAAAAACATGTTGTCTGCGGATTTCTTATTCGTTAATGTTCGTTCGACTTTAAGACTGACTCCTTTTCGACATGAGCAACGAACTCCGCATTTTTCCCCCCGAGGTCCACTCTCCACACAAAACAACGCTGAAAGCGGTCCTCTCCACAGCTGCAGGCCGGGAATTCCATCAATACATGGATATTGAATCCACCGGAAACGTGGACATTGACAAAGACGACTTGGCGGACGCCTGGTGCATCTTCTTCATCCATAAAATGATGGAAACGGGCGGCGAATTCTCCGTTACAGGGCCGGGGCGCCTGTCCCGTTCCCTGCTGGTCAATCTGGACCGCTACGCGGAAGCCTGGAACCGCTGGATGCCCAACGTCTTTCACCGCGTCACCATCCATGCCGCCGAGCGAGACGACTCCGCTGTTCCCCAACGGGACGAAGCCATTTCCTGCTTTTCCGGCGGTCTGGACGCCTGCTTCACCGCCTACCGCCACCGGAAAGGCTTGGCAGGCCCCCAGACCCTTAATCTGACGGCCTGCGTGATGTTCCAGGGAGCGGACATTGCGGAAAACAACCAGGAACACTTTGACAAGGCTTTCTCCAAGGCCAGAGAATTGCTGGAAGACATCGGCATCTGCCAATTCTACCGCATCCGGACCAATTTCCGGAACATGGGGATGGATTACGAAATGACCTACCATACCATGCTGATGGGAGGAATGCGCGTTTTCACCTCCCGCTTCGGTTACTTCATGGCGGGCAGCGAAGGGTCCTATGACTCCTTCTCCTACCCCTGGGCCTCCAATCCCATCACGGACCACTATCTAGGCTCCCACAGCAAGGAAGCCGTCACGGACGGCATGGGGCATGATCGTACGGAAAAAGCCGGACTCATCGCGCAGTGGGATAAGGCCATGGCCCTGCTGAGATGTTGCTGGGAAGGTAAAGACGCGTCCGGCAACTGCGGCGTATGCACCAAATGCCGCCTGACCATCATGAACTTCATGGCCATGGGAGTGCCCAGGGACAAAATAACGTGCATGCCGCGCAACGCCATGAATGAAGATATCTCCCAAATTCAGTTTAACCGCCCTTTCCGCGTCCTCTATGCCCAGGAAATACTCAAGCATGCCAAGGCCAACGGACTGGGGCAGGAGCCCTGGGCGGTCACCTTGGAACGGCGGCTGGCGGAAAGGGATCTTCCGCCAACCGGCATGAGACATAAAATCCGCCAACTCTTCCAACACTCATGATCACGATTAACCATCCATCCGTACAGACAGAGGGAAATGCGGTTACCATCTCCTATCCCATTCTTCAGGACGGCCACGCGCCGCGCACGCTTTCGTTTACGGTAGACTCCCGTTTCCGTGACTTTTTGAATCCCGGCAGGGCGGATGGAGCCCTTGTGGCCCTGCTTCCATGGATTTCCCAGCAGGGCGGTCAGGTTCGCGTTCTTCCCGCCATCTCCGCGCACCTGTACCACTTCGGCATACGGCTCCTCTCCCATATCCTGACAGGAATAGGGCCTTTCCTGAAACCCGTTGAACTGGCGGGAGAAGTTCACGCGGAAGTTCTTTCCCCCATTCCCGGCTGCCGCATTGGTACGGGCGGGTCCCTGGGGGTGGATTCCCTGTGCACTATCGCGGAGCTGGAAAAGGCGGGGACGCCTGTCACCCACCTGTTCCACAATAACTGCGGCTCCCATTGGGGAAACCGGGAACTGCTTGAAGGCAGACGAAAGCTCAGCCGGAATTTTGCTGAAAAAAACGGTATGGAATTCGTCTGGATGGATTCATCCCTGTACGATTTTTATGGCAACGAGGGATATTTGAACTGGTTTCCCTTTTTGGATTCCGGCAGTGTGCTTGTCCTGAATGGATTAATGAATTCATACTGGACTTCCGCCACCTATCATATCAATCATCCGGATTTCACCACCAGGGACCGGAGGGATTACTGTGAATTCCATCTTCAATCCCACATTCTATCCGCGGCGGAAACGGAACAGGTACGTTTCCACCTGCATGGCCTGGATTTGGCAAGGTATGAAAAAACAGCCATCCTTGCCAATTATCCTCCTGCCTGCGACTTCCTCAATGTTTGCCTGGAACGCGCTTTCAACTGCGGCACATGCTTGAAATGCCGCCGTACGATTTCCCAGCTTTATCTGCTTGGTCATTTGCAGGAATTTTCCAAGGTTTTCAACTTGAGGGCTTTTCAAGACAAGCCGCTGCGCTTCCTCGCAAAAACGATTGTTCATTCAGGCCACTTCCAGCAGGAAATGCTTTATCTCTTGAAGCATTCCACAGTCCTTTCCCCATCTGAAAAACGGCAGGTATGGTTCCACTGCATCAGAAAGCAGCCTTCCCTGTTGTCCCGAAGTTCCCAGTAACCCAACCTCCTTCCGATTCCGGTTTCCCATGGCTACTTCCCAGCTCATTCCACAACAACAGGTCGATATTCAACCCAATGGGACTTCCCGCCTGTATTGCGATTTTATTTCTCCCGGTTATAACTGCCGGGTATGGGTAGACCTCGCACCCTTCGACCAGGCCCCCACAGTGGAAAACAATTTTGCAGACGCATGGATCAGGATGCTCATTTTTGAAATGATGCATGTCGGAGGCCGTTTTGAAGTGAAAGGGGCCGTCAGTCTTACTCTGCTTCGGAATTTGGAGCATTTCATGGAAGCCTGGTCGCAAATGCATCCTGAGTATCTTAACGTGGTAGATATCAAGCCGGACCGGATTATAGACGACAGAAACGCGCCGGTGGACGATTCTGCGGTTGCCCTCTTTTCCCAGGGGCTGGATGCGACCTTCGCCTTGTACAGGCATGCATCCCCACATCGGAAACCGCGGTATGATTCCCTGGATGTGAAAGCCTGCCTGCTGGTACAGGGCGGAGACCGGGGACTTTACGAAGAACCCCTGTTCCTGCGCTGTTATGAAAAAGCTCTCTCTACGATTGAGGAACTGGGCATCACGCGCCTTCTGCGCTGCGGAAGCAATTATCCTGAAATTTTCCCTCTGGATACATTCTGGAACAACCAGCTTAACTGGGGATTTCACTGGCAACTGGTTCATCTGGCGGCTTTGACAGGCATGGCATCCTTTTGGCAAAGGGATTATGGCAATGTACTGGTGGGGAGCACCTATCCCTATTCATCCGGCGTAGTGGATTTTGGCTCCAACTTTGTGACGGCCCCCCTCCTTTCTTCCCGGCGATTCCGTGTGTATGAAGAAGGCTGGGGATTCACCCGGAGCCAGAAGGCAAAATTGGTCAGCCAATGGGAAAGAGGACTGCGCAACCTGAGAGTATGCTGGCACTCCAATCCGGATCAGGACAATTGCGGAGTATGCGAAAAATGCTTCCGGACCATCCTGAATTTCAAGGCCTCCGGAGCTTTTTATTTACGCGATATATCTTTGGATGAAATTCGCGACAAGGAGATATGGAATGAACACATCTTTTACGAATACCAGACCATTCTGGAAGATGCCGAAAAATGGGGAACTTCTCAGGAACCGTGGGCTCAGGCATTAAAGGAAAGGCTGTCCCTGGGTGTGTACCCGGCGCCCAAGCCATTGACTTTCCCTCAACGGATGGGAAAGAGAATCAAACACTTCCTGTACTATAAAAAAGAAGATGCGGCCAGCGTCCGCATCAAGATTCTTGGCCTTCGGATCTATAAACGTAAAAAAGAGGGTCCCCTGCATCAAAGCCGCGAATGATAAAGCCTGTCGCCATGCAAGCGCGCGGCGGCCATAAATATCCTCAAACCACCCGCTTCTTGCAAATCCGCAAGCCGCAGACCTTGACACGGAGCACTCCGTTCTCCTCCTTGCGGTAATAAAGGTACTTGGACAAAGCGGCGGCTTTCCCTATCTGCCGCGCATGCTTCGCCTTCCTTTCCCGGCAGCGGTCGAGGTCCGGTACAGTCAAAACCTTCTCCAGCCAGGGAAATTCACTCAACTCATTCAACAGATGTACGCGGGGAAAACGCTCCCGCAGGGACAACTCATAAATTCCGGAAATTTTGCCGTAAACATTGTCCATCAGAAAAACCTCCTTGCCCAGAAGAGCTCCGGAAATGCCCAGATGGAGCCTGTCCGTCAAGATGGCGTCAGGCTGGTCCAGCGCCTTCAAAAGCCAGCGGGTATAGGCAAAAGCGTGTTCCACCTCATCAATCACGCGTACGGAATACACGGAAAGGTCCGTATTCAAAGGGAGTTCCTTCAACGCTTGAGCGTGGCCGGTACTTTCCGGATCATCTCGCAGGCAAACGGCAAGCTTTCCGGCGCCGGGCAACGCTACCAAGGAAGTCTTGACATCCCTTTTCATGCGCTTGCCCCACGCCCGTTCCTCCATCTCCAGAAAAGGCAGCCTGACGGGCCGCTTCTTCAGCATCTCGGGCTCCGCGGCCACGGCCATGTCATCCGCCAGCAGGAATCGCGCCTTCCCATTCCTTGACAGGCAGTAGTCATAACTAGCCCGTTCCCGGCAAAACACGGTAAAACGTTCATCCAGCACATCCACCAGTTCATCACAATCCCTGAAGCTCTGGGGCAGGATCACGCACTTCCGGAGGCGCGGATCCGAAAAAAGGCGTACATAATGAGGCAGCATGCCAAAATAGGGGACAAAACCTCCCCCGCCGCCGTAAACCAGCGTTATTTCCTCCTTTCCTGCAGGGAGTTCCGGGCCGCATGAACTGAAATTCAGCTCTTCCCTTTCAAACAGGGCGACCGTGGAAGCGGCAATCAGGGCATCCCCCACATTCCCCTGGTTCATCATGTAATGGAACGGCCCCAGCTCACGCAGAAGCTCCATCATCGCGTGAACAGGGACAGGGGAACAGGAAATCCGGCTACAATCCATCGCCCTGATTCTACCTTACCGGCCATCAGGACGCAACTACATAGGACGGGGTCGCCTCTCCGGCGTTCCGGCACCTCTAGTTGCCAGCTTTGCGGGACTCCCTCACGCGGTCATTGGCGTTCAGGATGCGCTTGCGCAGGCGGATGAAATGGGGGGTGGCTTCCACCAGTTCATCAGGCTCAATGTACTCAATGGCGCGTTCCAGGGAAAAGGCGACGGGAGGGGAAAGCTGGATGCCGTCCCCCTTCGTGGCGGACCGGATGTTGTTCAGGTGCTTTTCCTTGCACGGATTGACCGGCATATCCATCTGGCGCGGGTTTTCACCAACGATCTGGCCTTCGTAAATATCTTCCTGCGGCCCTACGAACAGACGTCCGCGTTCTTCCAGCGCCACCAGCGCGAACGGCGTGGAAACGCCCGTTTCCATGGAAACCAGGGTGCCGGTGGTACGCGTGGTGATATCCCCGGCGTAGGGGCCGTAATCCCGGAACAGGTGGGAGAAAATGCCGTGGCCGGACGTCAGGTTGACCAGCTCAAACTCAAATCCGATGATGCCGCGGGTGGGAATATAGGCCTGGATGAAGGTGTGGCCCGTGCCCTCCTTGGAAATCATGTCTTCCATCTGTCCCTTGCGGGCGTGCAGAAGCTTCATGACGCCGTTGGCGTGCTCATCCGGAACTTCCACGTAAATCGTTTCATACGGCTCCGTAAGACGGTCACCTTCATCCCTCTTCATGATCACGGTGGGACGGGAAACGCACAGTTCGTAATTCTCGCGGCGCATGGTTTCCACCAGCACGGCAATCTGCATGGCCCCGCGGGCGGAAACGGAGAAAACGCCGGCCTTGTCCGTATCCTCCACCTGGATGGAAATATTCGTCCGCATCTCTCTCATCAGGCGATCGCGAATCACGCGGGAAGTTACATTCTTGCCGTCGCGTCCGCCGAAAGGCCCGTTGTTGATGGAAAACTCCATGGAAATGGTGGGCGGGTCAATCGCCACAAACGGGAGGGGCTCCGTATCCGCGGAACCGCCCAGGGTCTCACCGATGTTCACGTTTTCAAACCCCGCCACGCCTACGATGTTGCCCGCCACGCCGATGGCCGAATCCGTGGTGCCCAGGCCGGAATATTCAAACATGCGGGTCACCTTGCCGGAAATGCAGGTGCCGTCGCTCTGGTGAAGCCATACGGTATCCCCCTTCTTCACGGTGCCGGAGGTGATGCGGCCAATGGCCACGCGGCCCACGTAGTCGTCCCAGTCAATATTGGAAACGAGCATCTTGAACTCCCCTTCCGGATCGGCATCCTTAGGAGCGGGGATGTGCTCCACAATCTTGAACAGAAGAGGCGTGCAGTCCACAGGAGGTTCCCCCTCCATGGAATTCATGAAATAGCCGTCGCGGGCGGACCCGTACACAAAGGGAGCTTCAAATTGTTCGTCCGTGGCGCCCAGTTCCAGGAAAAGCTCCAGCACCTGGTCATGCACGGCGGCAGGGTCGGCATGGGGGCGGTCGATCTTGTTAATGACCACAATGGGCATCAGCCCTTCCTGAAGGGCCTTGCGGAGCACGAAACGCGTCTGGGCCTGCGGACCTTCAAAAGCGTCCACCACCAGCAGCACGCCGTCCACCATCTTCATCACGCGCTCCACTTCCCCGCCGAAGTCCGCGTGGCCGGGGGTATCCACAATGTTGATCGTGTAGCCGTTCCAGAGGATGGAAGTATTCTTGGCCTTGATTGTGATGCCCTTTTCACGTTCCAGGTCCATGGAATCCATGGCGCGTTCCTGCACGGCCTGGTTGGCCCGGTAGGCTCCCCCCGCCTGCAAAAGTTGGTCGACCAGGGTCGTTTTCCCATGGTCAACGTGAGCGATAATGGCGAGGTTGCGGAACTTGGAAGGGTCTGACATTGCGCGCGAGAGCTAAAAGCACTGGAAAATAAATGTCAAGCCTGCTCCATGAATACCTCCATATATTTTTAACGCGCGCGTGCCTCTCCCGTTGCAGGTGACGGAACTTTTGTTCTCTCCGGTGAATTTATAGCTTCCCCCCCTCTTCAAATGGGGCTATCCTGCTCTGGCATAAATAATTTCTAAATTCTAGACAACGATGAAGATTTGGTTAGATGGAAAGCTGGTGGAACAGGAGGAGGCCAAGACCTCCGTTTTTGACCATGGTACGCTCTATGGAGACGGCATTTTTGAAGGTATCCGGTTTTACAACAAGCGCGTCTTCCGCCTGGAAGACCACATGGACCGCCTGTACAACTGCGCCCATTATCTGCTGCTGGACATTCCCTATACCCGGGAGGAACTCTCCAACGCGGTATGCGAAACGGCGGCGGCTTCCGGCCTGAGCGACGGCTACATCCGCCTGGTAGTTACCCGCGGCATTGGCAACCTGGGGCTCAATCCCTTCAACTGCAAACGCCCCAGCGTCTTCATCATTGCGGATAAAATCTCCCTGTACGATCCCGCCGTGTATGAAAACGGGCTGCCCCTGATCACCAGCTCCGTGCGCCGCAACCGTCCGGACGCCCTCTGCCCCCAGGTCAAATCCCTCAACTATCTCAACAACATCCTGGCCAAGATGGAAGCTGTGCGCCAGGGCGTAGCGGAAGCCCTGATGCTGAACGATCTGGGCAACGTGGCCGAATGCACGGGAGACAACATCTTCATCGTAAAAGACGGAGCCGTCTTCACGCCGCCCGTCACGGACGGCTGCCTGGACGGCATCACGCGCCGCGTGGTGCTGGAAATCTGCCGGGAACTGCAAATCCTGGCAGAAGAAAAAACCATGAACCGCTTTACCATCACCTGCGCGGATGAATGCTTCCTGACCGGCACGGCAGCGGAATGCGTCCCCGTCACCAAACTGGACGCCTACCAGCTGGGTTCCGGCAAAATCGGTCCGGTGACCGCCCGCATCCTGGCCCGCTTCCAGGAACTGACCCAGACCACGGGAACAGCCTTCTAAAGCCTGGCATTTCCTTTTTGATAGCAAAAACGGCCCCTCCTGTCCGACGGGGCCGTTTTTTTGCGCCACTGCATCAAAACCCGAAAGCGGCGCAACGCCATTCCATGAAATGTTCAGCTTGAAATCCACAGGAGGAGTGAAGCCGGAACATGAACGGATCAAACGCCTGTTTTTACAGTACGGACCATCAGGAAACACGGTAAAAGAACACATCACCCCGGCATAAACGGAATGCGCTCACCCGGGAATGAATGCCTCCCGGCCTTTAGGGCATACTCCACTCCAGAGCGAAGCGAAAGGATTCTTTAAAAAGCCGTCTCCGCCTTATCTCCCACGCACAAGGACAAAACCGGACACGTTCCGCTTCTGCCCCCATACCGGAACCGTTCCAGCCAGGAAAAAGGCGGGATTACTTCTTCTTCGGCAATCCGGTTTCCGGATCAAACTGCTTGGCCTGCTGGGCGTGCTCCTTCGTCTGGTAGAAACGGACGTAATCAATCAGGAACTTCACGGGATAACCCTGGCCATCCTTCGGAGCCTTTTCACACCAGTTGCCGCCCACGGCGGAATTGAGAATGAGGTAAAACGGCGTACGGAACGGATTGCCCGCCTCATTGGCATAATTAGTGGTATTCAGATCAATGGATTTCACCAGCTTGCCATCCACCATCAGCTTGATGGAATCCTTGTCCCACTCCATGACATACGTATGAAAATCATCGGAGAGGTTATCAATCTTCACCGTGCCTCCGCGGGAAGCATCCTTCTTGGACACGCCGTCCGGGCTCAAATGGAAGGTGGAATAAACCACATCCGGCTGCTGGGAAATATTCTCCAGCATATCAATCTCTCCATTGACGGGCCAGCCCCACTTGTTCTTGCCAAGCAGCCAGATGGCAGGCCAGATGCCCTTGGTTCTGGGAACCTTGGCCCGAACTTCCAGTCTGCCGAACATGAAATTCTTCGTCTTGATCGTCGTCACGGAACCGGACGTGTAGGGCATGAATTTGGTATTCTTAATCCAGTCCGACGGACTCTTCTTGTAATTGATATTGGCGAACTTCTCAAAGTGGGTCTCCAGGACCAGGCAGCCGTCTTCCAGCCTCATGTTCTTGGGCCGTGCTGTATAGGTCTGCTGGGACCCCTGATTGCGTATCACGCCCAGCTCCGGCTTCCACTTCTTGGCGTCTATCTTGGACCCGTTGAACTCGTCACCCCAAACATAAACCCATCCGCCGGGAAGGGTCTTCGGAGGCTTGGCGTCTTCTCCCTTTACGGACATGCACAGGCATGCGGCCAACAACACGGCAAACAGGCTCTTCTTCATACGGACCAATACTGTACTTGGAACCGCAGCCTTTCAAACAAAATACGTCCGGACGGGCGCCTTTTCCCTCCCTTCCCTTGCAGGATGGCGGAAATACCCTGTAAAATGGATAGAAACTCTCTTCCGCCGCATGCTATGATTACGGTATGAAGACCACTCCTTCACCCCGTGGCCGGGCCCTTCTTCATCAAACCCCCGTGGGGGCCATCGTCATCGTGGAAAACGGAACGGCCGTCACGCACGTTTTCTTTAGCCGCTTGGTGCAACCGGAGCATGTGGAATGGGAGGAAACGCCCCTGCTGCGCCAAACAGCCAGCCAACTGGACGAATACTTTCAAGGTGCCCGCCGCATGTTTGACGTGCCCCTTTCTCCGCAGGGAACGGAATTTGAGCAAACGGTCTGGAAGGCCCTTCAAACCATCCCCCATGGGGAAACCAGAAGCTACGGCGATATCGCCCGGCAAATTGGACAGCCATCAGCCGGCCGGGCCGTGGGGCATGCCAACAACCAGAACCCCATCAGCATCATCATTCCCTGCCACCGGGTCATTGGAGCCAATGGAAAACTGACCGGTTATGCGGGCGGCCTGACTATCAAGCAATATCTGCTGGAACTGGAACAGGGTGCCGTGGCTCCCTTCATGCTGTTCCCGGATGCGGAACGCGCCCGATGGAATACCCCTGCCAGCTCGTGAAAACGGCGGAAAAGCTTGAATTGGCCTACTGCTGCGCGGCGTCCGCCGCCTGCGGAGGCGTCATGGACTTCAAGGCAGCCTTGGGAGACTCAATGCCGAGCCACTGAAGGGGCAGCAATTCTCCCGTCACCTTGTAATGCTTGTAAGTCAACCCGGCAAAAACGGCCAGGAAAAACATCAGGACGGCATACAGGGCCATCCACAAATAATTCTTCCGCGCCGTACGGGTGGCCTCGTCCGCCAATTGCTGCAAATTCCGCATGGCGGCGGAAGGAGCTGCCTCTTCCTCCCCCGCTTCGGTCGGCTCGGGAATGAGTCCCGGAGAAGGCTCTTCGGCAAACCGGAGCCTGGCATCTCCCAGGGCAATTTCGTCGCCATCGTAAAGAGAGGCGGCGCCCATGGGCGTGAGCCCGTTGATCTTGATTCCATTAGTTGAACCCAGGTCTTCCAGAACATACGCGCCCTCCTTGAACTGAAGCAGGGCGTGTTCTCCGGACACGGACTGAAAAGGCAGCACTATTTCACAATGTTCGTCGCGTCCGATGCGGGCGAAATATTCGCCGTTCTTCGGAAGAACGATGGTTTTCTCGGAACCGTCGGGCAATTGGATGGAAAGGCGGGGCATGATTCACGGGCATCATGCCATGCCGACGCTGATTTTCAATCCAAAAGACCGTTTGCCCGGCATGCCCGGGAAAAAAGCGGTTGCATGCGCCTCTCCTTCAGAAGGCGGATTCCATGAAGTTCCATCATGCGGCTCCATTTTTCCAGACTTCTGACCAGCAGGAGTTTCCCAAAAGATATTCTTAATAGATAATTCACACACTTTAAATCCCCTATATAAAACGTCCCTCCGGATAGGGAATTGACATCCCGGACCCGCGGCGGCTAACATCAGGCATGAACGCCACGCAAGCATCAGCTTTCAAGGGATACAATCTGCTGACGGCCGCCAAATCGGTAATTTCCAAATACGCTGTATTTTCCGGGAGGGCTACCCGTTCGGAATATTGGTACTGGGTATTGGGGCAGACTGCCGTCCTGCTCCTGTTGGACATGGCCTTCACCATCTTCATGATCATCCTGTTTGCCTGCCATCATCCGCAGCAAATGTCATCAACTGAAACTTTTACCTATGGCATGGCAGGTGCCGTTCCCCTTCTGCTATGGAGTCTATTTACCGTGATTCCTTCGCTGGCCGTCACATGCAGGCGCCTGCATGACACCAACAAAGGCGGAATTATGCTGCTGCTTTATCTGGTTCCGCTGATAGGGAGCATTATTCTTCTCATTTACTGCTGTGAAGACAGCCAGCGGGGAACGAACCAATACGGACCGTCGGAAAAATACCCGGGGTTGCCGTAATTTTCCGGAATTTCCTTTTGCCAAACAGCTTTCCGGTTCACTGGAAAAGTTAGCGGCACATGCCATGGAAAAGCCGTACAGTCCTGCACTTGTCTTGCGTTTTGGGGGGAAATGCTTCATATTCAGAACATGTTTGTTGACAACATCCGCATATTTGCCAGGGCAGGAAAGGGAGGAAACGGGCTGGTCAGCTTCCGCAGGGCCAAATTCGTGCCCAAGGGCGGTCCGGACGGAGGAGATGGCGGCGATGGCGGAAGCGTCATTCTGGAAGTGGACCCGCACACGAATGATCTGCGCTCCTTTTTCTACGACCCCAAATTGATCGCCACGGATGGAGTAGGCGGACAAAGCGCCAAAAAGCATGGCAAAAACGGCAAATCCGTCATCGGGAAAGTTCCTCCCGGCACCATCATCTACCGCAGCAATGCCTCCTCCATGGCGGAGGCGACCTGGCTGGAACGGGAAGGCGAAGGCATCGAGCTGGAAAAAATTGCGGACCTGACGGAAATCGGCACCCGGTTCACGCTGTGCCAGGGCGGCATCGGCGGCAAGGGCAACTGGCATTTCCGCTCTGCAACCAACCAGGCGCCTACGGAAGCCGAGATGGGAACGGAAGGGGAGGAAGGCGTCTTCTTCATGGAACTGCGCCGCATTGCGGATGCCGGACTGGTGGGCTACCCCAACGCGGGCAAAAGCACCCTGCTGGGAGACATCTCGGAAGCCAAGCCCAAAGTCGCCAACTATCCCTTCACCACGCTCCAGCCCATCATCGGCGTAGTGGAATTCGACAGCTTCCGCCGCTGCGTTGTGGCGGACATTCCCGGCATCATTGAAGGCGCGCACAACAACCGCGGCCTGGGGCATGAATTCCTGCGCCACATCACGCGCTGCAAGGTGCTCGTCTTCGTTCTGGACATGGCCGGCAGCGAAGGCCGCGACCCCATTGAAGACCTTCAAAACCTCCGCACGGAAATCAAGCTGTACAGTGAAGACCTGGCCAAACAGCCCTGGTTCGTCGTCGCCAACAAAATGGACCTGGAAGGGGCGGAAGAAAACCTGGCCAACTTCCGCATGCGTTTTCCTAAGGTGGACGTCATCCCCCTTTCCGCGCTCAACGGAGAAGGCATTTCCCGGCTCAAGAGCAAGCTTGACGAACTTGTAGGCTATAAATTCGTTCGTTAAAACCATCCGTTCAACCCTCTCTCCCTTCCACATGACCGCTCCGCTTGCCGCAACGACAGACCCCGACCAGCTCTTGTGCCGTATCGCCGGAATTGGAGACCTCTTCGCCATTGAAGGGGAATTCGTCACCGGCAAGGAAATCCCCAGCGGCCACATCAACACCACTTACAAGGCCACCTACCGCAAAAGCGACGGGACGGAAGACTCCTACATCCTCCAGCGCATCAACGACTATGTCTTCAAGGACCCCAGAGCCGTCATGCGCAATGTGGAGAAAGTCACGCGGCACATCAACTGGAAAGTCCTGCGCCGCCTGAAGGACTCCGCCGGGCAGACCCTCAACCTCTATCCGGCACGCGGCGGCCGCAACTACATCGACATTCCCGGCGACGGCATCTGGCGCTGCTACAATTACCTGGCAGGCACGCATACCTACGACGTGGTGGAAAACACCCGCCAGGCGTACCAGGCCGGATTTGCATTCGGATCCTTCCAGGACTTGATCAGCGACATGAATCCGGACGACATCGTGGAAACCATTCCCGGATTCCACCACACCCGGAACCGCTTCAACCGCCTGATGGAAGTGGCGGCGCAGGATCCGCAGGAACGCCTTTCCACCTGCCTTCCGGAACTGGACTTCATCAAGGCGCGCGAGCAGGACGTGGACCGTCTGCTGGACCTCCAGGCCGGCGGCGTGCTTCCCACCCGCATCACCCATAACGACACCAAAATCAACAACGTCATGCTGGACGAAGATACGGACCACGCCGTCTGCGTCATTGACCTGGATACGGTCATGCCCGGCCTTGTGCTGTACGACTTCGGCGACATGGTGCGCACCGTTACCCCGCCTACGGAAGAAGATGAAGAAGACCTGGACAAGGTGCGCATGCGCATGCCGATGTTCCAATCCATTGTGGAAGGGTATCTGGCCGCCGCCCACGGCTTCCTGACCCAGGCGGAAATAGACCAGCTTGCTTTCTCCGGAAAACTCATCACGCTGGAAATCGGCATCCGGTTCCTGACGGACTACCTGGAAGGAGACCAATACTTCAAGGTTTCCCGCCCGGACCACAACCTCATCCGCTGCCGCACACAGCTCAAGCTGGTGGAATGCATTGAACAGGAACTTCCGTCCATGGAGCAATATGTCAAGCGCGTGGCCAAGGGGATGTCCAGAAAATAGAGTGGGAGCTCTCCCTCCTTCTTTTCCATTCTCTCCGGGACGGCTATGCCGTCCCTTATTATTTATATTATTTGAACACTGCGGCGATTTCCATAATCCAAGAAACATTCCACGCAATCGCCACAGACCATGTTTGAAATACCGGATATTCAACTCAATCAATATGGCAAGCCGGCAAGGATCATGTATCTGGCCCCGTATGCCCCCGACGCTCCCGATTTCTCCAAAAAACCCTACACGGGCAACGGAGGCTATCCCCAGTACCACTACAACATTTACAAGGCCATTCAGGACATCGGCTATGACGTCGTCTCCTCCTCCAAGCCCTATTCCGTGCAATTCGCCAAAGGAAACGTGGACTATGTATTCTCCCTGATGAACAGGTTCGGCATGTCCAAGCCTGAAATATTCATCTCCTCGTACTGCGAATTCATCCAGATCCCCTATTTGGGCGCCCCGCCCAACATCCGCGCCATTGCGGAAGACAAGCTCCTGACCAAGCTGGTATTCCGCTCCCTGGGCCTGAACATGCCGGAGGGCATCGGGCTTTCCGGGGAAAAAGGCATTCCGGACAAAGCGCCCTTTCCCGGCCCCTACTTCGTCAAAAAACGGTTTGGAGCCGCTTCCGGCGGTATCCGGGAAGACAGCATCTGCGGCTCCTGGGAGGCGGTAGCCGCGTGCGCCCGGCGCCTGATGGAGGAAGGGCATGAAGTGCTCGTGGAACAATACTGCGAAGGCATTGACGTCACGGTTCCCGTGCTGGGGGGTGAAAAACCCGTCATCCTGGGATACGTGCAGCCGAAATCCGACAAACCGGGCAGCATCATCACGGAAGACCTGAAACTGCATGACCACCTGGGCTACCAGATAGTCTCCGTGCACGACCTGGAACAGGACATCGCCAACGACGTGCAGAAAGTCTGGGACGCCCTGGGGCCGATGGACTATTTCCGCATCGACTACCGGATTGACTTTGAAAAAGGCGAACGGCGCATCCTGGAAATGAACATCTGCTGCCACCTGGGCAAAAGCGGCTCCATCTGCCTGGCGGCCGCAGAACACGGCTACTCCCAGGCGGACCTCCTCAAATACATCATCGGCTACAGCATGAACAGGCAGAAAAACCTCTGCCAATACGGCACGTGGCTCATCTGACCCGTATGGAGGCAGCAAGCCACGCTCCAATCATGGCAGAAATGGAAGGGATTCATCCGGTATCCGGCTGATTGCTTCAAACACTCCCTGCCAGCTTTCCCTGGACGCTTCCAGCCCTCCCAGAGCCATGCCGCGTTCCCGGGCAGCGGAGGCCATATCCTCCCGGTAATGCGGTTCCCACGCCATCTTGGTGGCGTATGTGATGAAATCCCCCGGGCTTTCGCACAGCCATCCGGTCTTCCCGTGTTCCACCATCTGTTCCCAGCCTCCGCGCTTGTCCACAATAAGCACGCTTCCGCTCGCCATGGCCTCAAAGCCCACGCGCGGCCAATTCTCCGTCGTATCCGTGGGTTGCAGAACGATGTGGCATCTTTGGTAAAACTCCTGCTGGGATAGAGACCTCTGGTCATGGAACGTCTCCACCCAGTCGGGCGGCCTTCCGGTCTTCGCCTCACTCCGCTGATCAAAGCCAAGAAAAGTTCCTCTCTTCCGGACGGGTGAAGCAAAATGCTCGTAAATGTGCCACGTGTCCTTGCTGAATTTGTCCTCATCCTGGCGGGAAATGTGCCCCGCGCCAAACCAGTCCGTGGATCGCTGGACAATGAAGGGAAAATCAGTCGTGTCAAAATACGGCTTGAACGTCATGAACCGGATGGACGGATCGGCATTCAAGGCTCTCAGGCGCGGCATCACGCTCTCCCTCACCTGGTCATTCTGATAAAGAAACAGGGAAATATCACCCCTCTTCATGGCTTCCTTTTCCCGTCCGAAAAGCCAGGTCATGCAATTGACAAACACTGTCTTTCTTGTCCGTTTCCGTATCTCCGGCAGCGCAGCCAGGAACTCTTCATTGCAAAAACTGATAACGGGCGCGCCTTCCGGAATAGCTGACCAGTCGTACCCCTCATGTACCGTGACGCCCTGCCCAACCATTTCCGGATAGAGCTCGGCACGGTGCACGTTTTTTTGGGTGGGAATGAGATGAATATCCACACACATGTGCCTCCAAACCTTAATCTGGTGGTAAAGCTCGGCTCCCGCCCCTCCATAGAGGGACGGAAACCCGATGATGTAGAGAGAGTCCATAGTTAGTTATTCCATTGTAGAGGACATATCCCTAAGAATTAACATATGAATTGTTACTTATTGCCATGTCTAATATTTTTAAGGCATTATCACATCCATCAGTAAAATAATTATCCTTATTTTGAAATAATATCCATTTCCTAACGATGCTGAGTTGATCTTTTGTATAGGAATGATATATATAATCTACTTCTTTTTGTACGTAGTCCCGTATTCTTTCTGAAAAACAAATTATAATAAGTTTATTCATCATCCATTCCTCAGTGTCTATCATATAATTATTTGCTCCTGATATTTCCTCCATTAGGAATTCCTGATAATAGAAGGGAAAAAATATGAAAGGGCACAGGTCGATGAAAAATTGATAAACTCTGCATTGTGATACCATTGAATGGCAGGAACATCAATCCAACGTTTATTTAAAAATGGTTTGACACATTCTGTTGCTTCATCATCAGGATAATCCGGATTTCCAATGAGCTCCCGAATGTTGGTTGTCGGAAAAAAAGAATTTCCAAGAGGAAACTCTTTTTCCACTTCCTGAATCATATTATTCAGACTCTCATGGGAATAATAAGCCATATTTATATTAATTTTTTTGCTGCCCTATCTACCAAGTCAAGAGCATGAGTACAACCGGATTCATCGTTGTGCTTTCTATTTTCGAATAAAATCCAATTTCTGACTAAGTCAAGTTGTTTTTTTGTATACGAATGATAGATATCATTTGTAGTTTTTATCCGCCAATGCACTTCTTCTCCCCAAAAATTAATTCCAGTTAGTACATTCATCATCCATTCCCTCGTGTCACTCATGTACCTTTTTTCATTTGCTATTTCCTCAAGATAAGAAAGCCTTATGATTGACGGGAGAAAATAGGCAAGAGCACTACTTGCAGCAAAACTCACAAACTCGGCGTTATAGTACCATTGTATAGCAGGAACATCAATCCAGCGTTGGTTCAAAAACGGTTCGCCGCATTCTCGCCCTTCATCATCCGGATGGTCGGGGTTTTCAATGAGATCGCGAATACTACTTGTTGGAAAAACAGGAGTTTCCAACGGAAATGCTTTTTCCACTTCGTGGATCATATTATTGAGAATCTCGGAAGGATAAATCATAGCCATGTTAATTTACGCTTTTTCTTTATTCTCATGCAATAATAACTCTCCGATTCATGCTAGGGCCAGTTTCCTGCCCACAGTGCAGACTTCCTGCCTAACTATTGGATCCATATTTTGCAGGCAAATGTACTTAATATCATCATATCTCTGCCTAGGGGAAAATAAAAGAACAGGTCTAGCATTGATTGAATTAAACTTTAATCAAACATGTAACAAGCTTATGAACTGTATTCTATAAAGGCTGCTTCCATTCTACTTTAAAGGATAGAAGATAGAAATTATATTTATGTTTAGTACTTAAAACATAATACTTGTTACAGACCTCGAACCAAATCCTGCTTTTTCCGATCCACTTTTTCAAAATGCCATCGATATTCATCAAACCGAAAGCACTGTTCTTCATCAAACGATGTGACTGGTGGGCGATACGGTTGGAAAAACAAATACCATATCCATTCATATTTTCCGTCTTCCCTTTCCTCTGGCCACAGAACAGGATAATACAGATAATCTTTATTATTCCATATGTTCAAACCGATCTGCTTTCCCAGCAAATGAAATAAAAATTTCACGCATAATAATTCTGGTCGAGAGAGTTTTCCTACGCCTTCTTCTTCAAAAGATTCTTTCGATTCAAATCCAAGGATACCTAAATCCGATTCACCGATAGAACGCGACCAGAAAAATCCGGCCCCATCTGTCACGCCATCTGCAACAAACACCTGTTTAGCCTCTTCTTCCGTGACAATACTTATCACTTTGCGTACATTCACACCCTCATTATTCCACACTATATCGCCTGTTCTAACTGGCAAGCCTTCGGGATAATAAATAGTTTTTTGCATAGAATTATTTTTGTTCTATATTATAAAGGGCCTCCGCCACCAGCGGGATTAGGAGGGGGAGGGCCATCCGGGGCACTTCCTTCTGGTGGAGTTTGTGTGTTTTCCAAAGTAACAGGACCATTCCAATTGCATATGCATGATGGAAATGGAGCCTGATTCATCGTCCATACTTTAACGTGACCTACAGTATCACACTTGTGAGCTCCTCTTTCTCTGGATCCTGGTTTGGCAATGTCATGCCGTTTCGATCCAGCCGGGGGCTTACAGGGTTTACAGCCTTTCCGGGTAGCGATGACAACAGCCGCAGCCGCAGCCGCAACTCTTGCAGCTCTTCGAGATATATTAGATGATGATGTAATGCCTCGAGTCGCTCTTGCTATATCCGCGAGATAAGAAGGAGAGTTGGTCATCGCAGCATCCGGTGTTTTCACTGGGATACTCCCAGTATAATCGATAAACGTGAAAAGATTATTATAAACCATTCTATATAAATTGAAATTACCATCCTCTCCAATGGGCTCCCTATTCAACCATCTACCGTTTAAAATATTATAATATCTGTAATTATAATATACCAGACCTAATTCATCATCCGCATATTCACTGGAGAAACGGAAGGGATTATCCTTCGCCATATTGCCTTCCATCCTGAGAACATTGCCGTATGGACCATATTCATACAGGGCGCGGCATTCTCCCTGGGTATCGAATAGGCCTGTAGTATTTTTCAGCAGGTCATGCGTATAAAAAAGGTTTTCTACATAGGTTCCCGTTTCGTCGAATGTGGTCATTGCCAGGATTCGTGTTGCCGTGGACTCCATAGGATCCCATAGATAGGTTTTCCGAAGAACGGGTTGCACCGTTTCCGTTGCATTGGCTGCATCCAGTTCCGCAAGTTGGAGAAAACCACAGTAAATAAACCGTTTCCGGGACACCAGCATTTCTCCTTCATAGACTGTTTTTTCCACTCTCCTGTTCAGGTAGTCGTAACGGCATTCCACCCGCTTGGTATCCTGCGTGAATCTGACCGCCTGGTTCAGGGCGTTATACTTTACCTCCCACTCGCCTGTAGAGGTTTTTACCTTAATCTGGTTGCCGTCTTCGTCGTACTCCCGTATCAAAGGCCTTTCTTCTCCATCCGTAATGGAAGTGTACTGGTTGAGGCTATTCGTCTCATAGACGATTGTAATTTCTCCCGTTTCTTCCTGTGAGGGTTCCCGATCACCGGAAATGTACTGGTTGAGATTATTTGACAAATAAACGGTGGGAGCCGCTTCCGCTCCTTCCTGTGAGGTCAACCGGTTACCGATATTGTCATAGGAGTAGCTGTACGTTCCGCCCCGGTTCATCACGTCGGCAACCAGTTCGTCCCGGTCATTATACGTGTAAACATGAGTAAGATCGGGATTGGGAGTATTAAAGTAATCCTTCTTTTCCAGGGGGCGCCCCAGTGCATCATAAGTATAGTCGACTTTAGCTAAATAGTCGGCGCTCCCGGGACGCTGGTAGGCTATTTTAGTCAGCAAGTCACGCTTTTCCTCCCGGGTATACCATCTCTTGAGGGCGTTGGGATAGGTGAGCGTTTCCAACAGTCCATGAACTGCATGATAGCCGTAGGTAAACCGGTCGCCTGCATGCCTGAGGGAAACAGTGCCAAGGCGTTTGTACATATCATAATTCCAAATGGTTTGAAAAACAACATCACCTTTGTATTGCAAACTATAGCCAGGAAATCGACCCAGACTGTCCCTTTGATAGTCAAGCCGACTGGCCACCAAACCTGCCGTATTTTCCTGTACCGCTTCATTGTATTGGTTATAGGAAAACGTGCGCGTACCGGAATCATCCGTTACCTGCGTAAGGAGATTGAGATGGTTATACGTGTAACCTATGGCCGGCGTGGCATCATTGTGGGTGACAGAGAGCAAATTCCCCGTCAACTCATCATAGCCGTAAGTCGTCATAAGATGAGTTCCCTGCTCATCAACCGTCCGGGCTTGTGATTTGGTCACCAGCCTGTTCCACCCGTCATAGGAATAGGTTTCCCCATGCCCGTCAGCATAGGTTTTTGCCGTCATGAGGCCGGAGACTTCATCATAGCTCCACACGGTGGTATCGCCATCCGTCCGTTCACGCGGATCACCTGCAATGGTTTCTTCCGGAGCCCGGAAAGTTTTGAGTTCTATCAGCCTGTCTGCATCGTCGTAAGCAAAAACAGAGGGCTGCGCTGCCGTACCATATTCAGCAGTCTTGCGTCCGCGCAAATCGTAAGCATAGCAAGCCGTTTTCCCCAGTGCGTCCGTGATGCAGGAGGGCAATGCCGTCGCCGGATCATAGGCAGTCGTAACCGTATTGCCGGCAGCGTCTGTTCTCCCGGTTTCGCGTCCGGCAAGATCAAACATGATCGTGGTTTCATTGCCGCGTGTGTCCGTCAGGATTTCCTTTTTCCCCGTGGCCGTGTAGGAACGCGCCGCGGTCGTAGTCATGTTTGCGAAATCCTTTTTGGAGACTTCATACCCGTCAATGACAAGTGCTTCTGCAATGACTATGGAATCAGGAACCTGTTTCCTGATTGTACGTTTGCCGGGAGCCGTATATTCCATCCATTCCGGAATCTCATTGCCTCTCGTATCCGAAGAGATGATCTTTTCAGCAACGACTGGGGACAGGAAAGAGACCAGCGTAGACGTGCTTTTCGAGTAAGGCAGCCCGTAACTATTGTAGTTAATTACGGTCTTCACACGGTATATGCCGTCTTCCCTCCGTTCACAGGCATAGGAGTATTCTGTTATACGGGAGTTAGCCGGGGCAGGTTCTTCCGCCAACTTCCATGTCTCTTTCACTACGTTGCCGAAGGAGTCATAGTCGTAAAGCATCGGGGCCATGCCGTCCGTCCCTTTCCGCAACAGCCTGTTCTTTGTATCAAAACTGTACCGTTCATGGATGAGGCCGCCGCTGGCACTGGCCCGGGAAAGACGGACCACGTTGCCCCAGCCATCCGTTACAGATTGTTCCATGAGGACCGGTTCCCCGCCTTCCTGCGGTATAAGGGTGGAATGGAGAATCCCTTCTTCCATGCATTCCGTTTGATAAAGCAAATGCCTCTGTCCCGTTCCGCTTTGTTCCAAAATGGTTCCATCCGCATGGCGGCGGGTGACAAGCGTAGCTCCTGCCGGCGTGGTAGCGGTTTTCGTCAATCCATTCTCACTATAGGCATAAGTATGGTCTCTCCCAAGCACGTCCGTTTCACGAACAAGCTGCCCCAGCAGGTTGTATTCCCGCCCTTCACTGGCGGCCATGGGACCAACGTCCCGCCGTATCGCCAGGGTTCTGCCAAAAGCGTCCCGCGTGTAGCTGACAATGGTTTCCGGAGTAGTTTCCGTAGCCGAACGAATGGTTTCCACAAGCTGGCGGGCCGTGTTATAGGCATACGTAGTCATCACTCCGTCTTCATCCTTTTCCCACAAGGGGCCGCAACACATCATTTCACGTTCCGTCACGCGTCCGTTGCCGCGCGTGCGCTTGATCCATCGCCTCTCCTTGTCATATTCGTAGTCCGCCGTATCTGTCAATGCCCAGGTTCCATCCATCAGAAAAGCGTATTTTTCTATCCGGGTGTTGGTGCCCTGTGCGGACACGTAAGTCAATTTGCGCTTGCTCTGCCCCGGCACAGCTTCTCCCCCAACCCGGGTTTCCGCCGTAATCCTGTACAGGGCGCCGTATTGACTGTCTGCTTCATACTCGTAAGAGGTCTGTACCCCATTGACGGCCTGCCGCATCTTCAACCGGCCCCTTGCATGGACATTGGAAGCTGAGGGCATCCATGTTTCCGTTATTTCCACTTGCTCTCCTTCCGCACCCAGGGCAGCCGTCCGCTTGGTCACACGGCGCACATCATTGGCTTCCTCATAGGTGTAGTGCGTGTCCCTTAACCGTACAGCTTTGATGGTAAGAACGACATATTGGTGGATGATATCCGGATCCGGACGGTCCGAGTACCGGTAATAGGTGTAGGTGCCTTTTCTTTCCCCTCCGGACCAGGGTTCCATGCGAACTGTTTCACGACCAAAAGCGTCGTAGGCCCACGTCTTGACACTCCCGTCGGGAGCAGTTTCCCGTGACAGTTTTCCTATGCTGTTATAATCGTAAGTGGTTTCCCGGGCATAATCAGTGCCGTAGGCTTCAATTCGGCTGGTGCAAAGGTTCCCCTTGGAGGTCTGTTCATAAGTTTCACACACGCGAGAAATGGGTGTTCCTGTTTCTCCGCGCTGAACGGTAGTGATCAATTTCCATGTGGTGGAAGTGACAGTCTGTTTTTCCCGCAGGGTGTAAATGGCGTCTTCTTCTTCACCCTGGGACATGCACCAGGCGCCTCCCGTTCCCTGCCAATAACGGGTGACATAGGGGGAACGGCCTTCAGCCTGTTCCGTGACCGTGAGTTTGCTGGTTGCCGTATCTCCGGAAATGGAGAAAGTCTTAAACGGAATACCCGTGACGGGATAAACGCCATTCGCTTTTTCCCCCGCCTGCTCCGGCAGATAAAAGGCAATCACATAGCCGTCAGCCGTCACATTTTCTATACTGGCAAGGCCATCCCACAGGTTCCATATCTGGCGGATGTTTCCGTCACTCCCCCGCACGATGTCCAGATATTGGGAAAAATCCTGCGCCGTATAGGAAGAACCAAGCTTGGAAACATACCCGGTAGCGTTCTTTAGGGAAGAGAGTGAAGCCCCTCCGTACAGAACGGAATTTCCCCTGTTATTGCTCACGCGCATTTCCGTAGAAAAAAGAGAAGCTGCATTGGCAGTACGGCTGCTCTCTTGGGCGTAAGTCATGGAAACGGAGCCACCCCGTTTCTTGGACCCGCCACTGGCCGCGCCAGCATAGCAGTAATAATTGACATTGGTACCCCCATTCCTGATCTGAAAAGCCGTGTCCGCTCTCAAGCTGCCTCCGGGAGGCGGCTGGATACTGCTTGCCATCGGGTGCAGGTATTGAAGAGCGGCGGGCGTCCATAATTTGGAAGAAAAGTTGTAAGCTACAATTTCCAGCATGCCATAAGGCATTCCTTCCATCCCCCGGAAAGCTCCGAAATTGGTGCGCCACACCATGCTGGTTTTCCTGGTCTGAGTGGTTACGCGCTTACCGGCGGAAGAAATGCTGCCGTACAGGGAGGCGGAAGAAAACCTGTTGCGAGCTGTGGGAGGGGGTTCCGCTCCTCCCGTGTTATCCATGCATCCGTCTGAAGAGGAAGGATTGCCCACCGGCTCATCACCGTCTTCATCTCCCCCATTGTTGCCGTCCGGACATGGATTGCTGGAGCTGCTGTTGGGAGAACTGCTGCTCCCTCCGCTGCTGGAACCGCATGGATCGTCTTCGCCTTCGTCGTCATTGTCCACCGGTTCCGTTTGCGTATCCGGAGGGACATAGGAAGAGGAAGAACCAGTCTGATGGTCAGTGACGACCACGTTCATATCAAAGGTAAGCTTGGCAACATTCTTCTTATGGTCTTTGAGGGTAATGTTTTGATATTCCAAATGAGCCTCATGCTTCCCTCCCTCGATGTCAAATGAGGTTTCCTTCGGATCATAGGTACCGCCTCCTTCCGGCCCGCGCGGACCGAGGTTCATGATCTCCTTTTGATCCACCGTCAGCGTCGCCAAATCATCGGCGCCCATGGTGACAAAGCATTTGGCCGTTTCAGAAGGCCCCAGCGGGCGCACCTCAAATTCCCAATTCCAATTCCGGTCAAAAGCATCCGGAGCGCTTTCATCGATGGGCGTCGGTTTTCCTCCGCTGTCGGAACTGCGCGCCCCTGTAGGGAATTGATATCGTCGTTAAATTGTTCTTTCATGGTTGAAATAGATTAATCATTGATTATCAATCATTGATTGATTCCAACACGGGAATGCCAGCAATAACTTTATCAATTCATTACCTATGCCAACTAATTTTTACTCTTCAACACGCCCAAAACGGAATAGACGCTATCCAGGGGCCATAAGAATATCTGCCATTTCATTCACTCTGGCAGCCAAACTACTTCTTTCCCATGAGAAAGAGGGGATTTTCCCCACTACTGAGGAAGCTTCATTGAATACCGGCTGACTTCCCATCGCCCGGAATAATGACCAATCCTCATTCCGGGCATAAACCGGTCCTTTCCCAGCAGAACACAGCACGGGAATCGCTTGAGACGAAAGGGAAGAATAACCTTCCCTCGATACATTTTTATCATTCAGGAGAGCTGCTCCTTCAAGTTCTCTAAAAGGTTGGCGCAGCCGTCCTGGAGTAATTCCACCACATGGTCAAAGCCTTCCTGCCCTCCATAGTAGGGATCCGGCACTTCCTCATCCAGAAAACGGGTGGTGAAAAAGCACATGGGAACAATCTTTCCTTCCCATTGCCCTCTTTTGTCCAGCCGTTTCAAATCCCGCAGATTCTCCCGGTCCATTCCCACAACCAGGTCGAACTGTTCCAGATCATCCTTCCGCACGGGGCGTGATTTGACTCCCGGATTCTGATAACCGTATTTTTCCAGGGCCTGGACCATCCTGGCATCCGGAGGACAGCCGCGATGATAGCCGATCATGCCGGCGGAATCGCTTTCAATCAGGCTTTCCAAACCTTGTTCCTTCACCATCTTCTTAAAAATGATTTCCGCCGCAGGAGAACGGCAGATGTTGCCCAGGCAGACAAACAGGACTCGGTAGGGTTCGGAAGCATTCATGAGGGACAATTCTTTTTTTCAGGATAGGCAAGACGTTTCCCCGGATCAAGAGGGAAGAGTTTCCTGTACGGAAAACAGACACACGCCGGGACAACGCAGGGAGCAAAGCGCAGAACGCCGCCGTGCCGTCCCAAAATAAGATTCCCCTGTGTTTCGGCTTGCGTCAGAGGGTGTCTGGCTGTAGATTATCGCATGGCAGATCTCCCTCTTGGATTAAGTTTTGATGACGTGCTCCTGCTGCCCCGCCTGAGCGCGATTCTTCCCGGTGATGCGGACATCAGTTCCCAGCTTGTTCCCGGTTTTGACATGAAAATTCCCGTGCTGTCCGCAGCCATGGATACCGTTTCCGAATCAGAACTGGCGATTGCCCTGGCACGGGAAGGCGGCCTGGCCGTCATTCACCGCAATAATCCCATCGACATCCAGGCGGCCATGGTTTCCCGCGTGAAGCGTTTTGAAAACGCGGTCATCCCGAACCCCGTCACGGTGAACAAGGACATGACGCTGGAAGAAGTCCATCAGATCATGATGGACCAGGGTTACTCCGGCTTCCCCGTGGTGGACGCCAGCCGCAGGCTGGAAGGCATCGTCACCGGACGCGACATGCGCGGCGTGGACGATTACCAGAACATCCGGGTCAAGGACGTGATGACCCCCCTTTCCCGCCTGATTACGGCGGCTCCCACCACCACCATTGAGGAAGCGCGCCACATTCTTTACACCCACCGCATTGAAAAGCTTCCCCTGGTGGATGAAAACGGCGTGCTGGCCGGCCTCATCACGGAAACGGACATCCAGAAGCGCGCCATGTTTGCAGACGCTTCCAAGGACGAGCACGGCCACCTGCGCTGCGGCGCCGCCGTGGGCGTGGGCCCTGATTACCTGGACCGCGCCAAGGCGCTGGTTTCCGCCGGAGCGGACGCCCTGTTCATTGACGCCGCCACCGGCCACACCACCCGCGTCATGGACGTGGTTTCCAACCTCCGCAAGCTGACGGACCGCCCCATCGTGGCCGGCAACGTGGTGACGGCGGAAGGAGCCTCCGACCTCATCAAGGCGGGCGTGCAGGCCATCAAGGTGGGCGTGGGCCCCGGCTCCATCTGCACCACCCGCGTTATTTCCGGCGTGGGGATGCCCCAGTTCACCGCCATTCAGGAGGTAGCCTCCGTAGCGCGTCCCGCGGGCGTCACCGTCATTGCAGACGGCGGCATCCGCTATTCCGGGGACATCGTGAAAGCCCTGGCCGCCGGCGCTGACCTGGTGATGCTGGGCGGCCTGCTGGCCGGCACGGAAGAAAGCCCCGGCAAGGTGGTCCACTATCAGGGCCGCCACTTCAAGCAATACCGCGGCATGGGCTCCCTGGGCGCCATGCGCCGCGGCTCCGGCGACCGCTACGGGCAGAACAGTTCCGGCAAGCTCGTTGCGGAAGGCGTGGAAGCGCGCGTTCCATACAAGGGCATGCTGGCGGACGTGGTTTTCCAGCTCATGGGCGGCCTGCGTTCCGGCATGGGCTACCTGGGCGCACACAGCCTGACGGAACTCCGGGACAAGGCCCGGTTCGTCCAAATCACCTCCGGCGGCCTGAAGGAAAGCCATCCCCACGACATCACCATCACGGAAGAACCCATCAACTATTCCTGTTAAACCCTCTCTCCCATGGACGACAAGCACCTCGTAGCCGTCATTGACTTCGGCTCCCAATACACCCAGCTCATTGTGCGCCGCGTGCGCGAACTGGGCTACATGGCCAAACTGTACGCGCTGGAAGACCTGGACCAGATTCACGAACCCGGCGCCGTCATCCTTTCCGGAGGCCCCAAAAGCACCACGGACGCAGACGCTCCGGACATTGACTTTGAATGGCTCAAGAGCCTGAACGTCCCCGTCCTGGGCGTGTGCTACGGCATGCAGCTGCTGAACATCAAGCACGGCGGTTCCGTGAAGGCCAGCAACAAGCGGGAATACGGCCCCGCCGCCCTGCTTCCGGAAGCCTGCACAGGCCTGTACCGGGACATGTCCCCCTCCTCCCAGGTATGGATGAGCCATTCGGATACGGTGGACCACCTGGCGGAAGGCTGCCAGGTGATCGCCCGCAACGCGGAAGGCGTCCCCGTCTCCCTCCAGTGGGGAGAAGCAACTTTCGGCATCCAGTTCCATCCGGAAGTGACCCATTCCCATGAAGGGCGCACCATCCTGCGCAACTTCCTCTCCTGCGCCGCCAACCTCAAGAAATTCGATATCGGCGACTTCAAGAGGCAGCTCATCCGGGAAATCCGGGAACGCGTGGGCAGCAAGCAGGTGGTCTGCGGCGTCTCCGGCGGCGTGGACAGCACCGTGCTGGCCGTCCTGCTGCATGAGGCAGGCGTGAACATGCGCGCCATTTTCGTGGACAACGGTCTGCTTCGCAAGAATGAGGCCGATGAGGTACGCGCCAATTTCGCCCGCATGAACGTGGAAATTGAAACGGTGGACGCTTCCGAACGCTTCCTGACGGCCCTGGCCGGGGAAGGCGACCCGGAAAAGAAGCGCCGCATCATCGGCGGCCTGTTCATCGACGTATTCTGGGACGCTGTGGGAGACGCGGAAATGCTCGCCCAGGGCACCCTTTATCCGGACGTGATTGAAAGCGCCTCCAACGCCAAGTCCAAGGCCTCCGTCATCAAGACACACCACAACCGCGTGGAGCGCGTGCTGGAACTCCAGGCGCAGGGGAAGGTGCTGGAACCCCTGGCGGAATTGTTCAAGGACGAGGTGCGCGAACTGGGCGCCTCCATGGGCATCCCTCACGACATCCTGTGGCGCCACCCCTTCCCCGGCCCCGGCCTGGCCGTGCGCTGCCCCGGCGTAGTCACCAGGGACCGCCTGGACATCATCCGGGAGTGTGACGCCATCTTCATCGGCAACCTGAAGAAATACGGCTGGTATGAAAAGGTCTGGCAGGCCTACGCCGGCCTCATCCCGGTGAAAACGGTGGGCGTGAAGGGAGATGAACGTTCCTATGAATGGGCCACCAACCTGCGCGCCATCGTGTCGGAAGACGCCATGACGGCGGACTGGGTAGAACTGCCCCCGGCCCTGCTGCGTGAAACCAGCAACCGCATCCTCAATGAAGTGAAGGGCATCAACCGCGTCCTTTACGATATTTCCACCAAGCCCCCGGCCTCCATTGAGTGGGAGTAATACTATACCGCCCCTAAAAGGGAGGCTGTAAAGTCCCATGAATACAGGTCTTTCGATCTCTATTGCATGGCGAGAGGATAAACCCAGCGAGGTTAAAGTTTAGTTTATCCTTAACCTTTTGTTTGCCACAAAGCGCAGGCACCGTTCCTTGCCAATGGCAAGGGGCGGTGCACCGCTGCTCCCTGCTGGTAATTTGCAGAATAGCATCGTATATCACTTCCTGCGATGGAGGAGTAAAAAAGGTATTTATAATAACAAGAAGGCAATATTGCATGATTGAAATTGAATCTAACAAGCAGGCTTGGGGTAAAATATCAGAAGAGCATTATCATCACTTTAAAGCTTTACTAAGTGATGATAATCTTCACTTGAACTATTATATACAGGAAGAACTGGGTGACATATCAGGCAAGGAAATAATCCATTTACAGTGTAATACCGGTGCAGATACATTGATACTTGCCAAAACAGCTAAAAGCGTGGTCGGGGTAGATTTAGTTCCTGACAACATATTTTTTGCAAATAAACTTGCCGGCGATCTTAATTTTAAAAACGTAAAATTCATTGAAGCCGACATCATGACTTTATCAAAAGTTCATGGTGAAAAATACGATATTGTCTTTACCTCGGAGGGAGTATTGGGATGGCTTCCCGATTTGAATGTATGGGCGAATACCATTCGCAGTCTTTTAAAGGATAACGGCTATTTGTATGTATTTGATTCACACCCATTTTTTCTTTCCTTTGATGAGAGCAAACTGGACAAGGAAGTTTTCGAGATTAAATATCCCTATTTCAGTAAAATTCCCTCTGTGGATAGTTCCATCGGCGGATACGCCTGTGAACCGAAAGATGGCGTAAAATCCTATTTCTGGATGCATACGGTTTCGGATATTATTAATTCATTGACGAGGGCCGGTCTGCACATTGAATATTTTAATGAACATGCTGAAAACTTTTATGATTCTGGAAATATGCAGGCTTCTTCTTCAAAGAAAGGGCTATATGCGTATAGCTGCAACAGGGACAAGTATCCCATGTCATTTAGCTTGAAAGCATCTGCATACCCTGCAAAATGAGCATTCATTCACGATCGCTCGGCAGAATGGCTGCCACAGTCCATAATCAACAACAAAGGGAAAAAGACAATGACTGAACTGGAAAAATGCATGGCGGGCGAATGGTATGACTGCCATGACCCGGTATTTCTGGAATTCAAGAGCAAGACCCACCGGCTCCTGATGAAGTACAATTCCCTGCCTTACGACCATAAGGAGGAAAAGCGCCAGGTGTTGAAGGAAATGCTGGGCAGCATCGGCGCCAAAGTATCCATCGGTCATTCCTTCACCTGCGACTACGGGCGCAACATCCACATCGGGAACAACGTCACCGTCAATACGGGCTGCACGTTCGTGGACTGCAACAGGATCACCATCGGCAGCAATGTGCTCATCGCTCCCAATGTGCAGATTTACACCGCTACGCACCCCATTGAGCTGAATGAGCGCCTCACTCCCGTGGAAACGGCGGAGGGCATGGAATACATTCGCCATACCTTCGCCCTTCCGGTGACGATAGAAGACGGCTGCTGGATTGGCGGCGGCGTCATCATCCTGCCGGGAATCACGATCGGAAAAGGCAGCGTCATCGGCGCCGGAAGCGTGGTCACCAAAAACATTCCCCCCGACAGCCTGGCGGCGGGAAACCCCTGCAGGGTTATCCGTAAAATCAACGGGAATCGCGAACAATGATTAAACTGATCGCTTTTGACCTGGACGGGACGATAGGGGAGACGGTCCCCATGTGCATCCGGGCGTTTGAAAAAGCAGTTTCCCCCTACGCGGGCCGTACACTGAGCGAACGGGAAATTACGCAGACCTTCGGCCTGAATGAAGTAGGAATGATTAAAATGGTCGCCGGGGAAAAATGGCAGGAAGCCCTTCATGATTTTTACCCGGTTTATGAAAAGATGCATGAGGAATGCCCGGAACCGTATGAAGGCATTCGCGAATTGATCAACACCTTGAAAAAGGAGGGAATATTGATTGCCCTGATTACCGGAAAAGGAGAAAAGAGCTGCCGCATTACGCTTGAACAATTCGGCATGCAGGATCTGTTCTGCTCTGTCAAGACCGGCGCGGAAGACAGGCCGAACAAGGCGGAAGCCATTGGGGAACTGCTGCATGACTGCCACCTGGCAAAGGATGAATTTTATTACGTCGGGGATGCGGTATCGGATGTAACCGCCTGCAGGAAAGCGGGCGTGACCTGCCTGTCCGCCGCCTGGGGAACTACCGCGGACATCCGCGGCCTGGAAGAAGCCAACCCTTCAAAAGTATTTTTCAGCATCAGGGACCTGTCGCATTTCCTGCTCCGGACGCGGGAAAACACATAACCTGTTCCGTTTTTTTATTTGCCTTAATCAATCGCGCCCTGCAATCCTGCCGCCATGGACACCGGTTCCATCATCCTCACTTCCTTCCTCTCCACCATTCCCGTTTATCTTTTCTTCGCCACGGGTTTCTATCTGCGCCACAAGCAGGTCATCCAGGCGGACCATGACGCGCCCATCATGCGCATCGCGATGGATGTGGCCTATCCCTGCCTCGTCTTCCACAGCATCATGAAGTACATGGTGCTCTCCGGGAATGAAACGCTCAGCAGCGTTTCCTTTTCCCTCCAGGCTATTGCAGCCGGAGCGCTGGAACTTCTGCTGGGCATCGCGTCCGCATGGCTGGTCGCCAAAATGCTGCGCATGCGCATCGGCACGGGCCTGCGCACCTTCACCCTGACGGCGGGGGTGCAGAACTACGCCTTTTTCGTCATTCCCATTATCCAGATGCTGTTCACGGCCAGCAATGACCCCACGCTGGGCGTCCTTTTCGTCCACAACGTGGGGTGTGAACTGGTCGTATGGAGCATCGGCGTCATCATCATCGCAGGCGGTCCGGGCAACCTGAACATGGGCGTCTTCTTCCGCGGCCCCCTGCTGGCGGTCATCGTGGGCCTGGCACTCGCCTGGTCCGGCCTGGGAACCTATGTAGCCCAGCCGCCTCTCATGAAAACCTTTGAAATGATCGGCAACTGCGCCACGCCCCTGTGCCTGATCCTGTTCGGCTGTTCCATGAGAGACCTGTGGCACAACATGAAGTGGGAGCCCAAACCCATCATCTGCGGTCTGCTGACGCGCCTGGGACTGGCTCCGGCGCTGCTGCTCCTGATGGCCTATTTCCTGCCGGTGGACGACTATATCAAGCGCGTCATCATCATCCAGGCGGCGATTCCCTCCGCCGTCATCCCGGTCATTCTGGCCAAACGCTTCGGCGGCCATCCCGACCTGGGCACCCAAATCCTGCTGACCACTACCGTGGCTTCCTTCCTTACGCTGCCCTGCTGGCTGGCTCTGGGTTCCTCACTGGTCGTACCGTTGTATTAAAGGCGGCGCGGCAGCGTCATCGCCCGGCTGGGACACGGGCCAGCTCCGTGCTTCCGGAACCTTTCCCGTTCATGGATGCGGTTCCCTTGTTGGATACTCCATCAGCAGAACCATTCCAGTCCTGGAACGCCTTTATTCTTTCTGGGCCCCACCACATTTCCATGCTGAAGCTTTCCCACCTTTGTGTTGACTCCCCCGGCGGATGTGTATTGAATGGGCTCCATGAAGTTTCCTGCTCCCCTTTGCACTGCCGCCGTACTGCCGGTCCTGTTTTCCTGTGCGGAGCAAGTTTCCCGGATTGAACATGTGCGGGAGGTTCCCTTGAAAACCACGGTGGTTCCTGCAGAAGATGTAGGCATGCACCGCTCCCAGGCTACTTACCTGCTGCACGGCGCCGTCTCCCAGCAACAACGCCTCCAGCGTCTGGGCCAATACTACTTCGTCACCTGGAATGATGCGAACCCGGAACAGGCGGCCACCCTGGTCATGATGTACCGACAGGGAAAAACAGGTTCAGCCGTCCTGACAAAATCCATTTCCTACCCTGCCGGGAGAAAGGGAGGCACGCAAAATTCCGTTTTTGAATTCATCGGGGATGAAGCCAAAACAAAAGGGGAGATTCTCGCATGGAAGCTCGTCCTGAAGGACAACCACGGCAAAACAATCTCCGAACGCCATTCCTACCTGTGGGGAGACGACCATTGACCCTCCGGCAAAAACGCCGAAGGGCCAATGAAAAGTAACCGGATATAAAGGATTGGAACTACGGCTTCCGGGTACAATCACCCAAGGCGTACCCCCTGGTCCTTAATCCCTAGGAATGTCTTCCGCCAACACCGGAAGACTTACGCTTCCTGCCGTTTGGCACGGCGCTTGCGGACGGCGGCGGCAAGGTTTTCCAGCACTTCCACCGTACTGTCCCAGCCGATGCACTGGTCCGTGATGCTCTTGCCGTACACCAGGTCGGAGCTCAGCGGCTGGGCCCCTTCCACGATGTTGCTCTCAATCATCACAGCCACCACCTGGTCGGAACCGTCGGAAATCTGTTCCGCGATGCTGGCGGCCACCGCCGGCTGTTTGCGGTAATCCTTGCAGCTGTTGCCGTGGGAGCAGTCCACCATAATGCGGTTGTTGATGCCGGCCTTCTGCAAGGCTTCCGCTGCTTCCTTCACATGTTCGTCATCGAAATTCGGGCCCAGGGAGGAACCGCGCAGAATCAGGTGGCAGGATTTGTTGCCCGTGGTGGAAACGATGGCGGAAACGCCCTGCTTGGTCACGGAAAGGAAGCAGTGCGGGCAGGAGGAGGAAATGATGGCGTCCACGGCAATCTGGAGACTGCCGCTGGTGCCGTTCTTGAATCCCACGGGCATGGAAAGCCCGGAGGCCAGTTCACGGTGCACCTGGCTTTCCGTGGTGCGCGCGCCAATGGCTCCCCACGTAATCAGGTCCGCGATATATTGCGGGGTGATGGTGTCCAGGAACTCCGTGGCGGCGGGAATCCCCATGTCACCCAGGCGCAGCAACAGCCCGCGGGCCATGTGGAGGCCGCGGTTGATGTCAAAGGTATGGTTCATGAACGGGTCATTGATGAGGCCCTTCCAGCCCACCGTGGTGCGGGGTTTTTCAAAATACACGCGCATGATGATCACCAGATCCTTTTCAAAGCGCGCCATCTGCTCCTTCAGGCGGGAGGCATAGTCCACTGCGGCCTGGGGATCATGGATGGAGCACGGCCCCACCACCACCAGCAGGCGGTCGTCGTGGCCGGAAATGATGTTCTCCGCATTCTTGCGGGTCGTAGCCACCATTTTGGCGATTTCCGTGGTCGCCGGATAATCCTTGATCAGGATGGCGGGGGAAATCAGGGGCTCGATGTCTTGAATGCGTACGTCGTCTGTTTTGAACCAGTTCATGTCTGGGACTTATTGAGGGGTTTTTGAGAGTGGTTGAAAAGAAAAAAATACGGTTTGGAGGCAATATGCCTGAATATATCGCGGGGCCTCGCGGCCATAAGCCGGAAGCCCCGCAAAATAAATCGGTCCCGCCTCTCAACAGGCGGTTCCGGAATGCGTTACCAGGAAGTCACGTTGTCTTCCGTCATTTCCGGATTGTTGATGTGGCCATCCTCCGTGCTGCCCTGCTTGTCCTTGCCGACGCTGTAAACGGCCACGTTCTTGGTCACCATGCGGGAACCGACCTGGACGCGGGGGGTGCGGTCGTCGGGATTGGCATTCAAAATGATGTGGTAGGGGGATTCCCACGGGTCCATCAGGCCCACGCGGCCACGGCTTTCAAAGAACAGGCCGGGAGAACCTTCCACATCCGTGGTCGTGGTGTTGAAATAGGCCGTTTTCTTGGGATTCAGCTTCCTGTCTTCATCCCCGCGGTCCATGTAGTTGGTCAGGATGCTCATGATGCGGCTGTCGTCGTCCACGGCGGTCGTCATGTAATACTGTCCGTCCTTGCGGGCCTGCTTGGCCATTTCCCGTCCGCTCCAGGCTACGGGAACGCGGCCGTTGTCCAGCATGTAGTTCTCAACGGCTGTCTGCAAACCGTTGCAATCGCTCCGCGCCGTGGTAACCCGTGATTTTTCCATCACGCCGTTCACCACCGTCATGGCAATGCCGGCCAGCGTCAGGATAATGGCGATCACCACAAGCAATTCAATCAACGTGAATCCCTTGGATTTACGGTTCAAAAAAGGTGCCTTCATACTTTGCCAAGAGTAGCGCAATTACGGTTCAGGGCAAGCGGAAAACAACCGGAACCGCCAATTTCAAAGCGCGTTTCCGGAGCGGCAAACATGCGGCGCATGGCCCCGGCATGCAAACGCCCCGGCTGTCGGAGGACGGCCGGGGCGTTTAAAAAGAACATTCTTTTAATTAGCGGGAGCGGGAGCTTCCGGAGAGACAGGAGCGGGAGCTTCCGGCACAGCGGGAGCCGGAGCCTGTGAAGAAGCGGCTTCCGCCTCAGCGGCGCGCCTGCGCAGCTCCTCCTGCTGGAGTTCTTCCGGCGTCTTGGCGGGAACGGAGGCTTCCTGCTTGGCGGCGGCCTTCATCATTTCCGGGCTCAGCAGGCTTTCCGAGCTCTTGACGTGCTGGCGGTTGATCAGCATGCCCAGCACCAGGCAAAGAATCATGAAGGCGGAGCCGAAGTACACCGTAGCTTTTTTCAGCACATCCGTAGTCCGCGCGCCGAAGGCCTGGTCCGTGATGGCGGCGCCGAAAGCGGCTCCCAGCCCTTCCTGCTTGGGTCTCTGCATAAGCACCACGCCCAGGAGGAGAAGTGACACAATCACCAGAACGGCAAAGAGTAACTGAATGCTGATATTAAGTGAATTTGCTAAAAAAAGGTTCATGAACGCGGGGAGTATGTGTGAATTCAGATGGTTTGTAAAGTCTAGGAAATGATTTCGTTATGCTCGTTGCAAACGATTTTCTTGGGAACGATGGGCTTGTCCGACAGGGCAAAGCTCATGATAACCACCCGTTCGCCCGTCTTGATCAAATGGGCCGCGCCGCCGTTCATGATGATGTTCCCCGTACCGGCAGGCCCCTGCAGGGCATACGTTTCCAGACGGTTTCCGGACGTGACGGACGCCACGAGGACCTTTTCTCCGGGCCACAGGTCCACAGCGGCCATCAAATCGGCAGGAATTTCAATACTGCCTTCATATTGAACATCGCCACGGGTAATCATGGCGCGATGGATTTTTGATTTTAACTGCTCAACCAACATGACGTCCGAACAACAAACCCCCGATCGCTCTTTCGGTCAAGCCGTCATCCTCCATTTTACGGTTTTCTGTGTCTTACTTATCCCGTCTCAACACCTCAGCGGCCTGGGCGGCGTCCAGCGCAAGCTGGCTTTTCAGTTCTTCCAGGGAGGGGAATTTGGTTTCCGCCCTCAGGAACCGGACCGGCACCACTTCCATTTCCTGCCCGTAAATGTCCCCCGGCTGGCCGAACAAATGCGTTTCCAGCAACAGTTCCCCCCCCTCCCCTTCCACCGTGGGACGCACCCCCAGGTTGGCGACGCCCCCATATTCCGCGCCGTTCACCCGGGCGCGTACGGCGTAAACGCCATGAGGAGGCTGCAACCCGCAGCCGGGCTTCATATTGGCCGTGGGGTAGTCCAGCAGGCGTCCCAATTGGCGTCCATGAATCACCGGGCCCCTCCAGCGGTAGGGACGGCCCAGCATGCCGGCCGCCTGTAAAAAATCCGCCGCACGCACGGCTTCGCGAATCCGGGTGCTGCTCACGCGCTCCCCGTCCCGCAGGATGGGCGGAACGGCCGTCACCCGGAACCCGTAGCGGCCGGACAAAAGGCGCAGGGTTTCCACATCGCCCGCGCGGCCTCGGCCAAAGTGCCAGTCTTCCCCCACGGCAATCTCCGCCACGCGGCAGGAGGCGCAGAGCTCCCTGATGAATTCCTCCGGGCTCATGGAAGCCAGCCGGGAGGAAAATTCCAGCGTCAGCACCATCTTCACCCCCAGCTCTTCCATCAGGGCGAACTTTTCCGCATCCACCGCCATAATGGCAGGCGGCACGCTTTCCGGGCGGACACGGGCCAGCGGATGAGTGCGGAACGTCAGCACGGCGGCAATGCCTCCGTCACGGGCCGCGCCTTCCACCGCTGCGGCAATCACTCCGGCATGCCCCAGGTGCAGCCCGTCAAACATCCCCATGGCCCAGTGCACGGGGGAAGAAACACCCTTCAGTTCCTTAAACTCCCGGTAAATGACCATGCTGCTACCTGGCAATCAGAATGTCCGCCAGCTCCTCCAGGGAAAGCATGGCCCGGAACAGCTCTTCCCTGGGGGCGGTTTTCAGGGTATCCACCGTAACGGCGCGCTCCAGCGTAAAAGAACCGGACCTGATGCGCCGGAGGGCGCTCAAATGCGCTCCGCAGCCCAGCGCCTTCCCGATGTCATACGCATAGGAACGCACGTAAAAACCCTTGGAGCATTGAACGGTAAAGTCCACTTCCGGAACGGCCACGCGGGAAATTTGATGGCCGAACACCTCCACGGGCCGCGGCTCCCGCACAACTTCCTGCCCCTTGCGGGCCAGCTTGTACAGCGGGACGCCGTCCTTTTTAATGGCGGAAACCATCGGGGGAATCTGCTCAAAAGCGCCGTCAAACCGGTCAAACGCCTCGCGCACGGCCTGTTCCGTCACGCCGTCCACGGAATACTCCGCCACCACTTCCCCCATGGCGTCCTGGGAAGAGGTCTCCACTCCCAGCGTCAGGGTTCCGGCGTATTCCTTGTGTTCGCACATCAGCTTGTCCTGAAGCTTGGTCGCCTTTCCCACCACCAGCATCAGCAGCCCCGTAGCCATGGGGTCCAGCGTGCCGCAGTGGCCGATCTTCTTAATCCCCAGGGAGCGGCGCGCAATCGCCACCACGTCGTGGGAGGTCATGTCCTGCGCCTTGTCAATCAACAGGACGCCCGAGGGAGCTTGCATGGAATCTGAAGCGTTCATGAAATCTGCTGTTGGAGCACGCGTTCCACTTCCTCCTGCATGGCCTTCAGGATGGTGAGGCGCACTTCTTCAATGGGTCCCCTGATGCGCACTCCGGCGGCCATGGCATGTCCGCCGCCTCCAAAACGGGAGGCAAGCTCCGCCACGGATATTTCAGGGGTCTTGGACCTCAGGGAAATGCGGATACGGGGATCGTCCTCCGCCTCCTCCAGATAAGCGGCCAGCCAGACTCCCTGCACGGAACGCAAAAGGTCGATCAGGCCTTCCGTGTCCTCCGGACGGCTGCCGATCCGTGCCTTCGCCTCATTCGTCAGGCAGAACGTGCAAATCCTGCCGTCCGGCGTCAGCCTCATGCCGTTCAGAGCCTCGCGCATCAGCTGCATCTTCACCCAGGGCTTTTCCTGGTAAAGCTGGCGGTTGATGTCCTGGACGTCAACGCCCATCCGGATCAAATCCGCGGCCAGCTCCATCACGGCCGCCGTCGTCATCTGGTACTGGAAGGAACCCGTATCCGTGCTGACGGCCACGTATAGGGCGTCACGCATTATCGGGGTAACGGGAACGCCCAGATACTTGAAAAAATAATACAGCACCGCACCCGTGGCGCACTCGTCCGGCAGAACGCATTGCACGTCCCCGAACAATTCATTAGTCTGGTGGTGGTCGATGTTCGCCCACACCTTCACTCCCGCCAGGGCCTTCAGACTGCGTTCGCCCAGCCTCTTGAACGCGCCGTTGTCCACGGAAACGGCCACTTCCACGTCCACCGGCTCATCGGGCGTGGGGATGATATTTTCCACGCCCGGCATAAAGGCCAGATTGGAAGGCACGCCGTCCTCGTTCATCATCACCACCTTCTTGCCCATCTGCTTCAGGGCTTCCCCCAGCGCCAGCGTGGAACCGATGGCGTCACCGTCCGGATGCACGTGCGCAATTACCGCAAAGCTGTCATGTCTGCGGAACAGGTCCGCCAAAGGCGCAAATTCGGGACAATGTTTCCAATCTTCCATATGTTCTGCCGCATTTTTATAGAAAAAGCCGCACTTGGACAATCACCAAGTGCGGCTTGAAAAGTCGTACCTAATCCCGGAAGAGGATTACTTCTTGGACTTCATGACCACCGGAGCCACATCCACGGCGGGCTGGTTCAGGTCATTGAACTTGGGAAGGGGGGTCAGGGGGGGAGCACCCTGATCCTGACAGCAGCAGGAAGCCATGATGCTCGCCGCAAAAGCGGCAAGAGCCATAACGGTAATCTTCTTCATATGCGTGGTTAAATGATGGGTGATAAAGGATATGGAAATATCTTGGAGCATAAAAGCATACCATGCGGGCGCCCGTCAATCAAATTTGCTAAAATCTCCCAAGGGGGCGCCTTTCCGCCTGCTTCTCCCCGCAATCGGGCCTTTCTCAAATGGCAAGACGCATAAATCGCTCGCCTGCGGTCCTCAGGAATTATAGTCTCTGCCAAGCCGCTTCCCTTCCATGCCCTTCTCCGTCAGAATACTCCGGCTTTTCGGCACCCTGCTGCTGGGCGTCTGCGCGCTCGGCGTAGCCGGCATTACCTGGGCGTACCTGATAGAACCCAATCTTCTGTTCGTCCGGAAGGTGGACTACCGCGTCCCCCAGTGGAACGGCCGCGGAAAACCCGTTAAAGTCGTCATTGCCGGAGACCTTCACCTGATGCCCACGGCCTTTGATGAAGTGAGGGCGCTGCGCTACGTCCGGAGAATCATGCAGCTTCAGCCGGACTTGATCCTGCTGGTAGGGGATTATGCCCGCGGCGCCAGCAGAAACGCCAGCATGAGCCCCGCCGCGGCCGCCCGGCTGCTGCGGGGGCTGGCAGCGCCCTGCGGCGTCTTCGCCATCCAGGGGAACCATGACTTCACCTTCGGCTGGGACAACTGGCGCAAGGAACTGACCCGGGCCGGCATCACGGTGCTGGAAGACCAAAGCGCGCTTGTCACGTTCAAGGACGGCAGGCAGCTCCAGCTATCCGGAATGCTGGACACCTCGCGCAATTCCAAAAAACGGCTCCCCAAGCGCCAGTCCCCGGATATACCCCATTTCCTGCTTTCCCACCGTCCGGAAGCGGATCACATGCTTTCCCATGGGGACGCGGACATCGTCATCAGCGGCCATACCCACGGCGGCCAGATACGCCTTCCCTTCAATCTCCTGTGGTTTGAAGCCAGCCCGGAACACGCCCAGCCCTACACCTACCCCTGGCATATTTCCGGCGGCAACACCTATCTGATTACCAAGGGGCTGGGAACCAGCACGCTCCCCCTCCGCTTCAACTGCCCTCCGGAGATCTATCTGCTGGAACTGCACTGACGCCGGCAGCCCTTTTCATGCCGGACTAGACGGCGGCGGGAAAAGGATTTTTCTTTGTTTCTTGATTTTTCGCGGCCATGGACCAGCATGGAGAATGGTTCCGCTGTTTTCCATGATGACTACTTCCACCAATACCAAATCCACCCTCAGAAAGAACGCCGTCCTGTTTGGCAACGGTTTGATCCGCACACTGGGAAGCCCAAGCAGCATTGACCTGCTCAAGGAAACCGTCTGCCCTCCCTGCAACGGCGGTGAAGGCTGCAAGCAAGACATCTATTGCCCGTTCAGAGACCAGGGGGACTATCTGCCTTTTCCCCTGATTTACGAGTATTTGATCCTGAAAAAACAAAAACGGCATCCGGAAGCCGACATGGGCAAAGTATCCTCCGATGTGCGTGACCGGCTCAAGAAGAAACTGGAAGAGTTCACCCCGCAGAAATATCCCGGCTCCGTTTTACACCAGCTTGCCGCCCTTCCAATAGACGACTATCTGACCACCAATTACGACACGTTCCTGGTGCAGATCCTGGAATCACAGCATTACAAGACAAGCCAGCGCCGGAATTCGGAAACCAAATACAGCATCCGCCGCCATGTCTGCATGGAGAAGGAACGCCGCTCCCTCCGCATCTGGAACATTCACGGCACCTATAATGAAAAACCCTCCTCCTTCACGATTCAATACGGGTATGAGCACTATTGCGGCTGCATCGGTAAAATTGACAGCTATTTAAAGGGAACCTACACTTACTGGGTCCAAAAACAGAAAAAAGAAATAGCGGGCATCCCGGAAAAGCTGCGCAAGCCGCAGCTTCAACTGGAGGAATCATGGATTGACCTGTTTTTCTTTTCCAACGTTTACATCATGGGGCTGAATCTTTCTTCGGAAGAAATAGACCTGCTGTACATCCTGAACCTCCGGTCACGATGGCTGCGCGATTCAAAAAAGGCGCGCTGCATCCAAAACCGCATCGTTTTCTACGGCCAGCCCGCCAAAGCCATGAAAGCCCTTCTGGAAGAATTTGATGTGGAGGTTTGCTCTTCTTCGCCCACGCCTCCCGGAAAAAACGCGAAAGGTACGGATTACGAGAAGTATTACCGGGCGGTTTTACGTGATATCCAGTACAGAATAAAACAGGCACATTAACCCGCATCCGGCTTCAGGAGCATGTGCCATCCTCCTTCTCAAACTGCTTTTGCAGCCTGAGAATTTTATTCCTGGTCATCCGGTAAACAGGCCGGTAAAGGTGCTTTTTCAGGATGGCCGGGAGGGTTCTTCCGGGCAGCGGGCCATGCAGCAGCCCGGCTTCACGCATGGCGCGTTCGTAACGTTCCCCTTCATAGCGCCAATTATACCGCCAGGGCTTGTGCACCCCCTGGTAATGCAGAATGCCCGGTTCCAGCGCCGCTTCCACCGCCTGGCGCGGCGTCACTCCTCGCCAGAACCGTTCCCTGGGGTCGTTCTTCAGGATGCGGCGCGTCAGGCCGTCATGCCAGTTCCAGCGCGGATGCAGCGGCACGGTCAGCTCGCACAGGGCGCCGTTCAGCGCGTCCTGGTCCGGACAGGTCAGCCTGTCCCGGTGACTGACGGCATAATCCAGCACGGCCCTGACCAGGTTCTTTTCCCGGAAAACGTCCACATTCATCAGCAGCACGCCGGAATTGAAATACCCCGTGCAGGTCAGCGGCATCTCCAGGCGCTCGTTGAAATGGGAGCCGGGCCTGGAAAAATTCTCAAACACCACTCCCACCGCGTTGCCGGACATATCCGTCCGGAACAGCTCCGTCAAATCCCGGCAAACCAGAACGTCAATGTCCAGATACAGGATGTTGCCCCGCTCCTCCTTCAATAACTCCGGGATGAACACGCGGCCCCAGGCGGGCACGGGCCACTGTTCCGTATGGGGAAAGTCGTGCTTTTCCAGAATGCCGGAAACGTCTATGAACTCCAACCGGCACTCAAACGGGGCCGCCAGGCGCTCAACGCTGTTCCGGTTCTCCCCGTCAATGCCGTCGGAAAGGATGTAAATCTTGTAAAAGGTTTCCGGAGCAGCGGTGCTCAGCAGGGAAAAGACGGTAACGCTCAAAGGCAGGATGCCCCGGTTGTCACTGGCCAGGACGACGGCAAATTCATTCTTCTTCATCGGTCGATCGTTCGGGTGGTGTCAGCGGCGCAGCAGCCGGGCGCCCGCTTTGCGCATTCTCTTCCAGTAATAGGAAAAGTCCAAGCCGGATTTTCCGGCCAGCCAGGTTTTCAGCAGTTTTTCTTCCCGGCGGGACAGGCGGGAATCCTCCTCTCCGGGACGGTACAGGTTTTCTTCACGGAGCATTCGGGACACTTTCCGGGTGACCTCTTTCTGGACGGCATGGGGGGCGTACTTGCGGATATTCCGCACGCCCATCACCAGCATTTTCAGAAAAGCCGCCCTGTATTCCTCCAGGATTCCGGCTCGTTTCCACTCTTCCAGCACCAGTTGCGCCACCGTCAGGTAATCCAGCGACTGAAGGGAACTGCCGGACGCAAAGCCGCTGGTGATGGACCCGGCGCGCTTGCGGTAAACGTACGCCGCCCTGCTGACCACACAGGCCCTTCTGCACCGCGGAAAGGCGGCATAGTGGAAATACAGGTCCTCGCAGGCAACGCCCTCGGGGAACCGGATGCCGTGCTCCTCCACAACGGAACGCCGTATCATCATGCCGCCCGCTCCATGGTGTATTTTACCGATGGTTTCCGGCGTACAGGGAATCCATCCCTTTCCGGGGGGCGCGATGTCCTCCGGCAGGAACCGGTCCTCCCTTCCGGGGTCGGACTCATAATAATACCGGAACCCGCACACCAGCTTGTCGGCGTCCAGCGCCTTCGCACGGCTGTACATCTCCTCCAGCAAATCCGTTTCCAGCCAGTCGTCTGAATCCACCAGCACCAGGTATTCTCCCTGCGCATGGCTCATCGCCAGGTTCCGGGTGCGGGAAAGGCCGCCGTTTTCCGGGGCCTGCACCACTTTCACCCGCTGGTCCCGCTCCGCAAACTCCCGCAGGATGGACAGGGACCCGTCCGTGGAAGCGTCGTCCACGCAAACCACTTCCAGCTCCCGGAGCGTCTGTGCGCAGATGCTTTCCAGGCACTGGGCCAGATACGGTTCCACATTGTAAACCGGAACCAGCACGGAAATGTTCACGGGAGCCATCATGACGCCTGCGGAGTGGCCGCCATTTTTGCAGGTTCAAGCTCTTCCTGCGGGGGCAGGAAGGGCTCCAGCGTGGACCACGCCTGGTCCACCGTAATTTCCTCAATGGAGCCGGGGGAAATCAGGTTGGAAATGCACCGGGCCGTAATGGCGGACTTGCGCGTCCGGTGGCAGAAAATAGCGGTCACCGGGACCCCGGCATAGGCGCACATGTGCGTAGGCCCAGTATCATTGCCCACACAGGCCAGAGAACGGAGCGCCATCTGGGGAATATCCATCAGGGTGGACTTGCCCAGAAAACTGACGGCCAGGGGGGAGCTGGCGGCAATGGCCTCCACCTCCGCGGCCTCCGCCCGGGTGCCGATCACGACGGAGGAAATGCCCCTTTCCGCCAAGCGCCGGGCCAGGGCGCAGAAATTCTCCACGGGCCAGCGCTTGTAGGGATGGCTGGGGGAACAGCCCGGAATCATCATCACGTAGCGTTCCGGAAGCTCGTCAAAATGCAGCCCTTCCCCGTGCATGAAAGAGAGGTCCGTCAGGACGCGTTCCAGGTGGAACGGTTCCTTCACCACCCTGCCAAACCGGAAGCCGCCTTTTTTCAGCAGCCTGCGCCGTTCCCCGGAATTGCAGGCCACCCAGTCCATGTCATGGTCCAGCAGGAAGCGCACGGCGGGATAATAACGCTTCCTGGTGCGGGAAGATTCCTGGAGGTCGTACACCACGTCAAAATTCCCTTTCACGATGGAACGGATGGCCCCCCACGTGGCGCCCAGCTTCCGGTAGGGCAGGCGGTTGTCCACAATGAAATCGTCAAACACCCCGAGCTGTTCCGCCATGGGAACAAACATCCCCATGGTCATCAGGGTGATATGCGCCTCCGGATGGAGCTCCCGGAGCCGCTTCATCGTCCCCATGGCAAGCACCACGTCGCCAAGGGCGCCGTGCTTGATCATCAGAATGCGCTGTGCGGGCATGGGCGGAAAAAGGAATGCGGGTTAAACGTAGCTGTCCTCCCTGTCCAGATACTTCTGCACGTACTGGCGCACGCCGTCCTCCAGGGAAGTCATGGGAGCTGCATAGCCGGCGGCGCGCAGCCTGGAAAGGTCCGCCTGCGTATAATACTGGTACTTGCCCTTGAGTTCTTCAGGCATCTCCCGGTAGGCGATCTTTTCCTGGAGCCCCAGCGCATTGAACGCCGCCTTCGCCAGATCGTAGAAGGAGCGCGCCTCCCCGGACCCCACATTGAACAATCCGCTCACCTCCGGATGGTCCAGCAGCCAGAGCACCACGTTCACGCAGTCACCCACCCACACGAAGTCCCGGAGCTGCCAGCCGTCCCGGTAGTCGGGATGGTAGGACTTGAACAGCTTCACCGTTTCATTCACCTTCACCTGGGGGAAAATGTGGGCCACCACGCTCTTCTGCCCCCCCTTGTGGTATTCATTGGGGCCGTACACGTTGAAAAACTTGAGCCCGGCGTACTGGGGAGGAACCGGCCGCCCTTCCTTCACCTCCCGGGCCACCTTGCGGTCAAACAGGGCCTTGCTCCAGCCATACGCGTTCAGGGGGCGCAGGGCATTGACGTGCTCCAGGGAGGAGTCATCGTCAAACCCCATGGAGCCGTCCCCGTACGTGGCCGCAGAAGAGGCGTAAATAAACTGCTTGCCGTACAGGGCGCAGAACTCCCACAGGCGCCAGCTCAGCGTGAAATTCGTCCGGATGATCAGATCAGCGTCCGTCTCCGTGGTGGCGGAAATGGCCCCCATGTGAATGACGGCCTCAATCTCCTCCGCATGCGCCTCCATGTAGTCAAGCATGTCCTCCGGAGGAATCACGGCGCACAGCTCTCTCTTGGCGATGTTTTTCCACTTGTCGGAAGAGCCCAGCTCATCCACCACCACAAGATCCTTTTTACCGGCCTTTTCCAGAGCGGCGACAATGTTTGAGCCGATGAAGCCGGCCCCACCCGTGACAATAATCATAAGAGAAGAATAAATGAAGAAGTTGTACGGCCTTTTGTACCACATCCACCCGGCCCTAGGCAACTGCCATTTGAGGCGTTCCCGAACTCCAAATTCTCAACGAATTTACAATCCGGATACTCCAACCCCTGGCCGGTCCACGCGGAAAACCGTTGGAACGCAATCCCTGCGCATCCCGCGGAATCCCCGGCCTTCATCCCCTCTTTTCATGCTGACAACGTTAAAAACCTTCGGTAATATTTATCTTGCAAAAATTATCATTGACCACGGATTGTAAATCCGTTACATACATTATAAGCTTATGCGTCCCGACGTTTCCATCATCGTTCCCTGCTACAATGTAGCCGCTTATGTGGACGACTGTCTGGACAGCCTGGTTCGGCAGACCCTCCGGAACATTGAAATCATCTGCATCAATGACGGCTCCATGGACGATACCTGGGCGCACCTGCTCCGCTGGAAGGAAAAGGACGGCAGAATCATCCTCCTGAACCAGCAGAACGCGGGCGTTTCCGCCGCAAGGAACGCGGGGCTGGATGCGGCGCGGGGCCTTTACGTCGGCTTTGCGGACCCGGACGACTACGTGGACCCGGAAATGTACTCCCGCCTTTTTTCCGCGGCCCTGGAACATGATGCGGACATCGTGGAGTGCGGCAACCATGTCTTCGAGGACTCGTCGGACCGGCTCATTGAGGCCAGAAGGAGGTCGCCCTCCTGGCATTTTGAAAAGGACGCCTCCCCGGCCAGCTTCTTCCGGGACTCCATCTGGGGTAAAATGGACATCTGCGTATGGAGCAAGCTGTTCCGGAAAAGCATGCTGGACGCCCACCGCCTCCGCTTCAATGTGAACCTGAAATCCGGCGCGGAGGATGAAACCTTCCGGCTGATGGCCGTCCCCCACGCCTCCCGCCTCCTGTTCATTCCGGACTGCCTGTATTACTACCGCCTCATGCGGAGCGGTTCCCTTTCCCGCCGCTGCAATGACCCCACCTACTTCAAATGCGTGCAGGAATTCCAGCGTCTGCTGTACATCGTGGACTACTGGAAGGAACACGGATGGCAGAATGAAGGCCTGTTCGCCTATGGCGTGCGGAAAATCAGGCCTTTCTTCGTTTCCAAGCATCCTCTTTTCCACCAGATGACCGCCGTTCAGCAACAGTCCCTGCTGGACTGGTGGCACCTGTTCTACCGGAACGCGGAAGGGGCTCGGTTCCTCTCCGTCCTGCCGGGCCGGGACAGGCAATTGGTGGACCTGCTGAACTCGGCGCAGCCGCCATCCAACGGCTGGGGCCGCATCCTGCTGGCGGCCTGTTCCCTGCTTCCCGGACAGAAGGGACGCTATTACTCCTGCAAAAGAATGCTCGCGGAACATTTTTCCCAAGCGCATTCCAACGGTTTCCAAGGGAAAAACGCCTCGCCGGAAGAGCCGTTTGACACATCGCCGCCTTCCCTGTAAATTGCCTTATCCCTACCTTCCGGACAATGAACCGCTTTCTCTCATTCGCAGACTCCCGCATGGCGGCCGCCCTGGAACGGCTGGGCAGGCAGGCGGAAGCGCTGGAATTTTTCGATGAGATCACGCTGTTCACGGAACATGACCTTTCCGCGGAATTCACCGGCCGCATGGGCAAATACCTGACGCCGTCCTGCCGGGGATTCGGGTACTGGTCCTGGAAACCCTGGGCCATCCACCACGTCCTGCAGGACATGCAGGAAGGCGACCGCCTCCTGTACCTGGATGCAGGCTGCCATATCAACATTAACGGAGCGAAGCGTTTCCGGGAATATGTGGACATGCTGGACCGGGACAGCCGCGGCATGCTGGTTTTCACCAACGGGCAGCCGGAATACAAATGGACCAAGGGGGACATCCTGCGCCACTTCGGCGTTTCCGGGGAAGATGTCCATGTCACGCACACCCAGCAAATTGCAGGGGGCCACGTCTTTCTGAAAAAGAACCCGGTCACGGAAAGCCTGATCCGGGACTGGCTCCATGTCTTTTACGACCATCTGCACCTGGCGGACAATTCTCCCTCCGCCTCTCCCAACCTGCCGGGCTTTGTGGAAAACCGGTATGACCAGAGCATCTTCTCCATCCTGTGCAAGCTGCAGGGCATCACCGCCCTGGACGGTACGGAAACCTATGCGGAGGACTGGGAACAGCTTTCCTCCTTTCCATTCCAGGACAGGCGCGACATGGGAATCCCGCGGACCGCAAAAAAGGCTGGCTGCAAAAATGCAGGCAGCTTCTTCTTCCCGCCAAAAAGGGCGGATTAGGAATCCGGTAAGGATGCCACAGCTCGGAAAAGCTCTCCTTTTCCCCCCTCCGGGATGGTCCAATTGCCGCTCCATCAACATTCTCCCCATCTCCCTTTCATGGTCGCGTACCTCCCGGGAGCCACGGCCTCCCGGCCCTGATACCTATCGCCTCCGGAACGCAGCAACGGCTATTTAATATTATTTATACTATTATATACAATGAGTTATATCTATTATAGCCAGAAATCTTCCGCTCCCAGGCGCCGAAGCCGCAAAACACCGTCAATCAAAATATCCTTTCACAGCCGCGGCCCCTCCGTGAGCCAGCTTCCCCTGCTTCTTGTTGAAAGAAGAAGCCTCCCTGACATCAGGGCCAGCGTCTGCCGGTTCACGGAATAACGGCAAGCGAAATCTTCCCAAAACGTTTTTCTTTCAGATTTGCAGGCTTGACGCCGGATTCCTAATCCTCATACTCCCCTATGTGACTTCTCCTCAACGCAGGACAGTATTCCAAGTCTCCCACAGCGTATCGGCCAGCTCCGCTCCCTACCGGTTGAATGATGCCCTGAACCGGAATATTTCCGATATGGAATCCGTCCTTCTGCTCAGGAGGCGCAAGGGAATAGACGGCCTGGAAATCAGCAGATCCGCCGCCAGAAGAGCTACGGACGCGCTGCGCCGCCATCTGGCGCATGGATTTGACGCCCTGCTGCCGGAAAAAAGGAGGGACCTGCCCTTCTCCCTGAACGTGCTGGGCATGGGGTTCGACACCGCCCAGATGGAGAAAGCCGACCTGGTGCACCTGCACTGGATAGGCGGCCGAACGGTGGATTTCACGCGGCTGAGCCACATCCGCCGCCCGCTGGTCTATACGCTGCACGACATGTTTGCCTGCACCGCGGGGTGCCACTGCACCATGGACTGCGACCGATTCCGGGACGAATGCCGCGGCAGTTGCCCCCAGCTCGGCACTCCCCGCCTCTTCCGCGGCCTTCCGGCGTGGCTGTTCTCCCGCAAGCGCCGCTCCTTCGCCCGCATACCGTCCCTGACGCTGGTGACGCCCTCCCTCTGGCTGAAAAGGGAAGTGGAAAAAGGCTGCATGTTCCCCGGAAGAAGGATTGTCCAGATTTACAACCCCGTGGATACGGACCTCTTCCGCCCGGCGGAAGACCGGGAGGCCATCCGTGCGGCCCTGGGCATCCCGTCCGGAGCCTTTGTCATTGCCTGCGGCGCAACCGGCCTGTTCAATCCGGTCAAGGGAGGCCATTTCATCCCCCTGGTGCTGGAGGAACTGTACCGGCGCGGGCACAGGAACCTTCATCTGCTGCTCTTCGGCAACCAGGAAAAGAACGTGGAATTCCCCTTCCCCAGCACAAATGCCGGCTTCATTACGGACATGAACAAGCTGGCCGGGCTTTACAGCGCAGCGGACATCTTCCTGAATCCCACGCTTCAGGACGTCCTTTCCAACGTAGCTCTGGAATCCATGGCCTGCAAGACCCCCTCCGTCACCTTCCGGACGGGCGGAGTTCCGGAAGTGGTCCTGGACGGCAGGACGGGGCTGGTGGCTCCCCAGGGAGACCTGAATCAAATGGCAGGCCACTGCGAACGGCTCATCCGGGACGGAAAGCTCCTGCTGGCCCTGGCGGAGGAAGGCCGCCAACACGCCGAACAAACGTTTTCCTACCCCGTCATTGCCGCGCGGCACGCCGCCCTGTATGAAGAAACGCTCCGGGAATACCGTCGCGAAGGGTGAAAAAGGCTGATGTTTAACCGCCGGGCAACCTTCCCCCAACACGCCCGGCCGGCCCCTGCCTTTGTCATTGACAAGAAAGAGCCGCCCCATACACTCTCAACCACTCCGACCCGCCTTCTCCCATGAAAACGCTTAAAATCTCCTTTTTACAGTCCACTCCGGATTTCGGCAGGGAAGGCATTTACCAGCTCCTGAAAGACCGTTACCGCGTGGTGGAAGACGATTCCGACTTCGACTACCTGATCGCCACCCCCTGGTTTTACGTCAACCGGGAAGCGTTTTACGATTTTCTGGAACGGGCCCCCGGCCATATCACCGTCATGTACGGCTGCCATGAAGCCATCGCCCCGGACTTCATGCTGTTTGACTACTACATCGGGCTGGATGCGGTGCCCGGAAGCGACCGCACCGTCAAACTCCCCTTCCTGCGCCACCATTTGCAGGAAGTGCACGGCGGCAAGGCAGGCCTGGACGTCCGCGCCCTCCTGGCCTCCAAAACGGGCTTCTGCAACTTCATTTACGCCAACCGCAAATCCCATCCCAACCGGGACGCCATTTTTCACAAGCTCTCCTCCGTCCGGTTCGTCAACTCCCTGGGGCCCCACCTCAACAACACGCCGGGCGACGGCCACCGGTCGGAAGACTGGTACGCCTCCTCCATCCGGATGAAAAAGCCGTACAAATTCTCCATTGCCTTTGAAAACGCTTGGTACCCCGGCTACACCAGCGAGAAAATCGTCACCAGCATGCTTGCGGGCACCATCCCCATTTACTGGGGCAATCCGGACATCGGAAGGGAATTCAACTCCGCCGCGTTCATCAACTGCCACGACTTCCCCACCTTGGACGACGCCGCGGCCTACGTGAAGAAAGTGGACGAAGACGACGGCCTGTGGTGTGAAATCATGTCCCGCCCCTGGAAAACCCCGGAACAGGAAGCCCTCTTCCTGGAAGAAACGGAACGTGAAACAGCCAAACTCTACCGGATATTCGACCAGTCTCCGGAAGAAGCGCGCCGCAAGGGGGACGGCACATGGATTGCCTACTACCAGCGCTTTTTAAAACGCGGCCACAGGCTGCGCCTGGCATGGCGGCGGCTGAAGAACCGCCTGCGCCACTGATCCAGGCTCCCGGACAGTTCAACTCCATCCCGGCTTCTCTCGCTTCCTCTTCACTTTCTCCCCCATCCCTGTATTTTCCTCCTTTCCGCCTCATGAACAAATGCCTTTCTGAAAACTTTTGTTCACCTTCCCTCCATCAGGCCGGAAATGCCGCCCACGGAACCTACTTTCCGCACATCGACGGCCTGCGCACCTTTGCCGTGCTGGCCGTCGTCCTGTACCATTTGCAGGAATGGATCTGCCCGGGAGGGTACACGGGCGTGGACATCTTCTTCGTCATCTCCGGCTACCTGATCGGCAGCGGCCTTGTCCGCAGCCTGAAGGAAGGGAACTTCTCCCTGTCCTCCTTTTACTACCGGAGAATCAGGCGCATCATGCCCGCCTATTTCTGCCTGATTGCGGTCGTGCTGGCCTTCGGGTGCGTGGTGCTGGCCTGCGACGACCTGCGGACCCTGGGGCGCACCGTGAGGTCAAGCGCCCTCTTCATCACCAACATTTATTTCAGCAGGACCGCAGGAAACTATTTCAGCCCGGCCGCAGAAGAAAACCCGCTGCTGAACCTGTGGTCCCTGAGCGTGGAGGAGCAATTCTACCTGACGATTCCGCTCGCCCTGTGGCTGCTCTGGAAATTCAGGAAAAACGCCGTCAAGCCCGTTCTCTGCGGAGCCCTGGCGCTCTCCCTGTTCGCCGCCGTCTACCACATGGGGAATCTGGAGCATAACAAGGCCTTTTACCTGCTTCACTGCCGCGCCTGGGAACTCCTGGCAGGCTGTCTCCTGGCCCTGGCTCCCGTCGCTGCGGAACAGGGCCGGGGAATACGCTGGCTGCGGCTGGCGGGGTGGGCCGGCATTCTGCTCCCCTTTGCCTGTTATTCCTCCTCCACGCCCTTTCCGGGTTATACGGCCATTCCTTCCGTCGCGGGGGCGGCCCTTCTGATCCGCTACGGAAGCCACGGCTGGTCCGGGCGCATCCTCAGGCATCCGCTCAGCACGGGCATCGGCAAAATCTCCTACTCCCTGTACCTGTGGCACTGGCCCGTCATCGTGTACTGGACCTACTTCTGCTTCAATGAATGCGGTCCGCGGGACTATGCGGGCATGTTCCTTCTCTCCCTTCTTCTCGGTTTCCTTTCCTGGAAATTCGTGGAAACCCCCTTCAGGACAGCCGCCGCATGGCGGAAGCCCGCAAAAGCGTTCCTGCTCACGGCGGCAGGGTGCCTCACGCTGGATTTTGCCGGAGAATGGCTCAAATGGACGGACGGCGCACGGGACTACTGGCACGTGGCCGCCAACAACATATCATTCCCGGAATACTGGAAGGGGCCGGCCTTCCCGCCCTCCTTCGGCATCACGCCCCCTGACCGTGCGGTGGTGGAAAAGGGAAACGCCATCCAGCCCCATCATCCGGAGCTGGGAGACGTGACGGACTACCCCTTTGTACTGCTGGGTAAAACCGGGCAGCCCCCTTCCTTCCTGCTTATGGGAGACAGCCATGCCATGGCCAGCTCTCCGGGCTTTGACGACGCCGCCCGGCTCCTCAACCGGTCAGGCCTGTTCTACCGGGCGCGGCTATGCCCCCTGAGCGGCATTTCCGAGTCCGGAGACGCGGATTCCCTCACGCTGCTGCGCATGATGTACCCGCACTGGGAGCACAACATGGACCTGATTCTGGACTGGCTGGAAAACACTCCCCAGATACACACCGTATTCATCCACAACCGCTGGATTGAACTGGTCAACAGCCACCGGGACATGCGCCTGAAACAACTGGTTGCGGACGGCCTGCTCCACACCTGCGCACGCCTTCGCAAGGCCGGCAAGCAAATCGTGCTGCTGGGTCCCGTGCCTGAATGGACCTTCGGCCCGCGCAAACTCATGCGGCGCAATGCGCTGCTGAACGCCAACCGCGCGGACCGCCTGCTGGGCGGAGACTTCATCACGCGGCAACGCCCCGTATTCGCCCTGCTGGAGCACATGGAATCCACGGGCCTGTGCCGCTTTATCCCGCTGCACGGCGCCTTCCATAAAAACGGGCGGTGGCTGGAAGAAGACGAGGGGCACCTGATGTACTGTGACGACAACCACCTTTCCCCCTACGGTTCCAGGAAAATGGTTTCCGGCATCCTCGACCAGCTTTTTCCGGGGATGGAAAGCACGGTGTCCAACTGACGGAAGCTCCGCACGGAAAAACGCCCAATCCTTTGACATTGACAAGGAAGGAAGGCCCCCTACACTGACGTCATGCAGCGCCGCCGCCGCGATGCTTCCGGACGGGTTGCCCGACGTACGGCGGAAAGCCCGCGCGCCGCTTCAACGCCTCCATTCCCATGACGGATTCCTCCCGCCCCATACGCATCAAGGTCATCAGAAAATCCACCAAGGCCTCCCCGGATAAAACGGAATCCCTGCTGTGGGGCGACTGCCTGTTCTGCACGGACGCCGCCATGACGGACTATGACTGGGTACTAGTATACGATGAATTCCCCAGGAACTCCATAGGCACCATCAAGGATGAAACGGAACCCCTGCTCTGTCCCCCGGACCAGACCATCCTGATCACGGTGGAACCCCCTTCCATTAAAATCTACAGCCGGGCATACACCGGCCAGTTCGGCACCGTGCTGACTACCCACTCCGTCCGGGACCTCCCGCACCCCAACCATACCCTGGGCCGCGGATGCCTGGAATGGCTGTACATCAAGCCCATGCAGGAGATTCTGGACCAGACGGAATTTCCGAAAACCAAGATGCTTTCCACCATCTGTTCCGCCAAGCAGCACACGCATACCATGCATAAAATGCGTTATGACCTCACGCGCTACCTGGCGGACCGCCTGCCGGAGCTGGACTGGTTCGGGCATGGCATTCAGGAAATAGAAAACAAAACCGTCGCCATGGACGGCTACAAGTACCATCTGTGCGTGGAAAACCATCTGGAACCCCATCACTGGACGGAAAAACTGTCCGACGCCTTCGTCGCCATGACCCTTCCCTTTTACGCCGGGGACCCGCTGGCGACGGAATGCTTCCCGCAGGAAAGCTTCATCCCCATCCCCCTGGACGATCCGCAAAAAGCCTTTGAAATTATCCGCAAGGCCATGGACGGCGGGGAATACGAAAAGCGGCTTCCCGCCATTCGCGAGGCTAGACGCCTGGTGCTGGAAAAGTACAACATGTTCGCCCAGACAGCCGCCGTCATCCACAACCACCGGGGAACGGGAACCGTCCGGCCCGGCGCCACGCTGAAAGGGCGCCACGTCCTGCGGAAAAACCCGCTCAACGCCCTCCGGGAGCTGGCGGATACGCTGGCCTATAAAATCAGGTCACGCGGCAGGCGCGGGACCGGAGCCGGAGTGTAGCCCGGCTGCCGTCCCCAGGATAAGGGCCAAAACTCCCCCCCTACCAGTAAATGGAAGTGCTGGACGGCATTTTGCCGATGGCCTTGCGGCAGGCGGACCGGGCCGCCTCCATGCGGTGGAAGGATTCGGAAGGAACGCTTTCCCCCTGGTATTCAGCCAGCTTCCTGCCCGCCAGATTATGCACGGTCACGGTAACCTTCGTCCTGTAGCCGGGCCGCGTATTGGGACCGGGCAGCGTGGTGAAATAATTCCCGTTGCGAATCAGCACATGCTCCTGCGCCGTCTTGCTGACGGTCGCCACGGCTCCGTAGCCGTCTTCTCCGGGGTACATGACCCGGAAACCCTTGGACGAGAGGGAGGCGGCAGCCGTATCCGCCATCTCCCAGTCGGAGCACTGGACCCTGATCTTGCGGTATTTGACCCGGCGTTCGGCGGCGGCCCGCTGATTCTGCTCCATCTCCTTGTTAAACTGCGCCCATTCTTCCGCCGTACATGCAGCCAGGGAGGCAAACACGGCCGCAGCGGCCCATCTGGTCCAAATTCCGTATCTCATCGCTTTAACAGGCATACGTTCTCCCTTCAGCCTGAACCCGGTTCAAGCCGTCTGAAAAACAGATTGTCAACGAAGCCGTAAAACCTTAATCGGATTTGCGGGAGGCGTGCTTCCTGGCCCGTTCCTCCTCCTTCTGCTTCTTCAGGTCCTCCTTCATCTTGGTCTTCTCCTCGGAATCCAGCTTGCCGTCCTTATTGGTATCATACTTTTCAAGGAGGGCGGCCTTCTTTTCCGCGGAAGTCATTCTCTTGGGAGCGTCTTCCTCCGCCATGGAGGGCATGGCGAACGCGGCGGCCATAATAATAAGCAAGTACTTCATCATTAAATGGGGGTTCTTAAACAATCCTCTTCTACTCCCACGCGCTTCCCTTGTCTCTCTTTTTTTAGTAATGCATGTAAATTACACTGCCATGCGCCCTTTCCTCCTCGTGAACGGCTCTCCGGCCTAGGCTTTCACGAACGGGAAAAACAGAGGGATCACCACCACCATGACCAGCCCCATGATCACCTGGAGGGGAACCCCTACCTTCACGTAATCCATGAACGTGTACTTGCCCGCCGGCATGACCAGGGCATTGGGCGGCGTGGAAAAGGGAGAGGCAAAACACATGCTGGTGCCCACGGAAACCGCCAGCAGCAGCGGATAGGGGCTGATGCCCATGCTCACCGCGGATTGCAGGGCGATGGGAGCCAGCAGCACCGCCGTGGCCGTATTGCTGATGAACATGGTCAGCAGGGAGGCCGTGAAATAAACGCCCGCCATCAGGGCGAACGGCCCGAATCCCCCCAGGCCGGCCACCAGGCCGTGGGAGATGGCCTCCGAGGTGCCGGTCTTCTCCAGCGCCACGGACATCGGCAGCATGGCGGCAATCAGCACGATGCTCTCCCAGTTGATCGTCCGGTACGCCTCCTCCACGTTGCGCAGGCATCCGCACAGCACCATCAGGACGGCGGCGATCAGCACCGCGGCCACCGCGGGCACCCAGTTGAACACCATGGCCGCAATCATCAGCAGCATGATGCCAGCGGCCAGCGGAGCCTTGTGCGTCAGGGTCACCTTGGACGCCTCCGCCAGCGGCTGGCCCACCACGACCCATTCAAAGGTTTTCTCACTCAGGCGCGCAATATCCGCCCAGGTTCCCTGAATCAGCAGCGTATCCCCGTACTGGAGCTTCACATCCTTCAAATTGTGGAAAATGTAATGGTTGTCCCGCTGGATGGCCAGAATGTTGACCCCGTACTTGGCGCGGAGCCCGGAAGACTTCACGGGCATGTTGATGAGGTCCGAGTTGCGCATGAGCAGCATCTCCGCAATGCCTATCTCGTCAAACTTCAATTTGCTCTTCAGCAGGGAATCCGTATCTTCCGACGTCTTCCGGTTAATCATCACCGCCCCGTATTCCCGGGCGAAACGGTCCACGTCCTCAAACTCCCCCATCACGTAAATGACGTCTCCCCGCGCCACGCGGGTGTCCGAGCCCGCCATGGTCTGGCTGACCGTTTGCAGGAAGGAATGCCGGCTGGAATGCCTGCGGCGCACTTCCACGATGTTCACGTGGTAGCGGTCCGGTATCTGGAGGTCGTGCAGGGGGTTCTCCGTCAGGGCGGAATCCTCCAGCACCCGGAGACGGTAAAGATTGCTGATGATCTGGTACTCGTCTATCAACTGGCTGAGGGACTTGCCCTTGGCCTCGTGTTCCGTCTTGTCGTCATGACGGCCCAGGAACTTCCTGCTCAGGGGAATCAGCAGCAGGACGCCCGTCACGATGCAGATGAGGCCGATGGGGGTGAACGAGAAAAAGCCCAGCCCCTCCATTCCCGCCTCCTGAAGCTGGTTGTTGATGACCAGGTTGGGGGGCGTGCCGATCAGCGTCAGCATGCCGCCCATGCTGCTGGCAAACGCCATGGGCATAAGCAGGCGGCTCGTCTGGATGCCGCCGTCCGCGGCCAGGCTCACCAGAATGGGCAGCATCAGCGCCACCGTTCCCGTATTGCTGACAAACGCTCCGATTCCGGCCGTAACGAGCATGGTCAGCACCAGCAGGCGCAGCTCGCTCTTGCCGGCCAGCTTCATGATCCTGCCGCCCAGCATCTTGGCCAGTCCCGTCCGGAAAATGGCTCCCCCCACCACGAAAAGCCCCACCATCATGACTACGATGGAGTTGGAAAAGCCGGAAAGCGCCTGCTCCGGGCTTAAAATCCCGAACACGATCAGGCACAGCAGGGAACACAGCGCGACAATATCTGAACGGATTCTCCCCTGGACGAACAAAACGGCGGATACTCCCAGAATGAGCAGCGTGGTCAACATGTCAATAAACGGCAGAGATGAAAAATCGGCAAGAGAGAATATCTAACATGTCCTGCGCGCCTTGTCGATAGGCTGAACAAGTCATCCGCCTCCCCATCCTCCGCGCGCATGCTCGTTTCCTGCTTCTCCTACAGGGCGGCGATTCCCTTTTCCCGTTGAACATCACGAACCCGCAACCGCGGAAACAATAAAAAACGCGTTCTTCCGGAGAACGCGTTATGAAAGTAAAAGTGGTGGTAGAGAACCATTCCAAATATTGGTATTCAATAACTTTAGTTCTATATGTACACTTTTATGTACACTTGAGCGTCATTTTTCCATAATCTCGCTATCTGTGATGGCCTGTGATAGCCCATGAAACATATATTCTTATCTTTCCGATGTCCAGAAGATGAAAAACGCCCCCGCCTATTTGGTCGGGGGCGACACTCCATGAGGTTGAAGTTCCTTCAGAATATTAGTGCATTGCTACTCTTCGGATGCCCTGAATATTATATTCTACTTGTCTATTTATTCTTTTTTGAGTGCGTTCTAATTCATCAATTCTCTTGTTGGTCATGTCTTGCGCTCTTTGAATGTTTGCATTTATCGTTGTAGCTAAGTTGCTAAAGTTATTTACCACAGCAGCCATGAAGCGATCTGTTGATTCCCCTTGCCTGCGGAGGGTCTGCAACGCTTCATTGATGGCGGCGTTGATCTCGGAAGCATCAAGCGTGTTGTCGTCTCCGCCTATACCTTCCAGAAGCCGCTTTTTGCCGGCCTCCCATGCTTCTTGAACAGCTTCCACCCTTTTCTGCTGTTGGGGCGTTGGATGCTGGGGAATCCCTTCAAAGGGGGCGTTCTTGATCAGCTTCTCTTGCTGTTTGACTGCATCACGAGTTGCTTCTTTCATGGCGGCATCCCTGACTTTCTGTCGGGCCTCTTCTTTTTTCCGGGCATCCTGTATAGCTTTTTCTTCTTCCTGTCGTTGAGCGTTTTTCTGCTTTGCTTCTGTATTCCTTTGTTGTGCTGTATCTCTGGCACTTTGGGCTGCATTAAGCGCACGGCGTTCGGCCAATTCTTTTGTGGCCTGTTCAAGAGTATCTTCCGCTTTGTATTGTGCTTCTAAAGCTTTTGTCTGTTCTTCCCTGGCTTTCCTTAAAGCTTCATCATTGGCTTTATAGGCATTTTCCCTGGCCGTTTCTGTAGTAATATCATAACCAGCTTCTTTTAAAGCTTGATCGGAATTATCTCTTTGTTTTCTTGCCGCATACAATTTTTCCCAATCAGGGAATGTAATTTTTCCGCTTTCTATTTTAGAAATTTCTCCCTCAATTTGTTTCAATTCATCCAAAGAGAGAATAGGCGTATTTTCTAAGACTGCCAGACGGTCTTTTATTTGATTTAATGATTCAACGGCCTTGCTCAATTCCTTTCCCGCATTTGTAACGCTACCTTGCGCCGCTTCCTCTGCTTCCGTTCGATGTCTGGCATTTGCATCCATTCTTATTCCTTCTTGAACGCGGTCCAGCTTCCGTCTTGCTTCCGGGCTGTTAGGGTCTCCGTATTTTCCATTATAAAAATCAGTTTCAACATCTAGCAGGCGGGCGCGGTCTTGTTCATCAAGAATTTTTGATTGCAAGTCAATCAAACGCCTTTGTTCCCGTACGGCTTCCCGTAAAGCTTCAACTTCAATTTTCCTATTATCGGCAATTCTGGCCGTAAGATCATTTTCTTTTTGTAAAATAGATTCATTATTCAGTTTCGCCTTTAGCTCATTTGCTTCTTTAATGAGCTTATCCATATTTTTCTTTTTTTCCTCCGCTTGCCTTTCAAGTTCATCACTTTTCGACTTAAAATGATTCACCAAGGCAGTAATGCCGGCGGTAAGCCCCTGAAACAGCAGCAAGGCCCAGCCAAGCGGCCCCATAGCCGCCTTGATGGACGTTCCGAACAGACGAATGAACGGAATTGCCCCACGGAGGGAAGAGGACATTCCCAGGATGCGGGCGGCCGCTTCCGTCACTTGCGCGGATAAGCCCCGGACCTGGCGCCGGGTAAGTTCTCCGGCCTTTCCGGCAGCGGTGATACGTTTTTCCAAGTCCTGGATATTCTTCAGGGCGTCCGCCTGGGCTACGTTGTCGCCGGCCTTCCGGGCTTCTTCAAGCTTGGCAATATAGATTTCCAGTTCCGCCCGCAATTCCTCATAGGACGCGGCGGCGCGGCGGTTCCCGGCTTCCAGCCGTTCCACGGTTGCCGCTGCCTGCTGTTGCTTCCGGGCCTCCGCAGCAGCCGCTTTTTCCGCGGCCTTGTCGGCGGCGTCCATTTCCTTATTGTAGCCGTCGAGGATCTTTTGAAGGTTTTCATCAAGGTTTTCGCCCCACTTCGCCCCCAGGTCCAAATCTGACATTTTGTTATTGAGGACTTCCGCGACGTCATCAATCTGTTCAAATTTCTTCTTGAGTTCTTCCGCCGTCAATACGGCTCCGGTCGCGTCATCGATAAACGCTTCCAGTCCGGGGTTGTCCTGGAACGCCGCCCGCATGCGAGAGCCGGCATCTGTCATCTTATCGGCGAATTCCCCCAGCTTCTCATTGGCGTTTTCAAGGGCCTTGTCATAGGCGGAAAGGTCGCCTCCGGCCTCTATCCTGCCGAGTTCTTCAATCTGCTGCTTTGCCTCTTCGATGCCCTTGGCGTCAACGGAGTACTTAAGCCCTACTTCGATTTCTTTCTTGATTGTCCTGGTGCTTGATGGTCTTTAGGTGTTTCTTCTTTTCCCCTCCCCCCGTCCAGTTCCGGGCAGGGAGAGGGGGGCTTGGTTCTTTCAACGGTTAGAGGGAAGCTTCCTGTTTTTCGAGTTTCTGGCACTCCTGTACTTGCTGAAAAATATGGTCAGGAATTTCCCCTCTGGAGAGGGCGAGCTTGTTAAATTCGAGCCTCTCTTTTAACATCCGGTTTTTCCTCTTATGAAGCTTGTATGCTTTCTTTGAAAGTTGAGTCATTTTCTGATTATAGTAATATTGATTAATATCCGAGATGAAGCCAGCGAGAACAACAGGTTGACAAATCCCCGCCTGTTCTGATGTTTTCAGAATGTCGGGCAAAAGCTGATGGATCTCTTTCAACGCAAGTGGGCATTCATACCAGAACTCGCGCATGGATTCAAGGTAACGTACTTGAAGTTCCGCCAAGACGGATTCTGTATTCTCACTATTTATTTTATTTTCTTTATTATCGGGTTTGTTCTCAATCATATTATTGATATTGGGTTATTGTGTTATTTCTGCCGCCCCGAAAGGAGCAGGCAAAATCTTGAAGGGCCTCCATGCTTCCCGGTAGAAGTACCAGGCCCATTTTTCTATCAGGGCTGCCGCCCGCGCTTCTGATGGCTCCCACACGATAGGCAAGCGGTATCTTACCTCGAAAGTTCCCAGGCTCCCCAGAATGGCCTTGCTGGTCGTCTTCCTTCTGGACAGGTGAAAGGGCAGTTCGTCAGGATGCCCCACAATCAGCAGCCGGGCAAAGTCATATCCCCGGAGGCGGTGGCATTCCCGCTCGAACCTGTCACGCCCCGCCGTCAGGCTTCCGATCAGGTCAACAATGCTCTTCCTCTCCACCGTGAACCGGGTTTCAAATCTGTCCAGGGAATAATCCCCGCTTTGCAGCGTTCCGCGCCGGGAGGAGAAATGCTGAAAGGTGAGGGGCGTTTGCTCTCTGTTGTCGATGATGATAAGGGGCGTTTCCGGGGTCATTGTTGTCTCTCTCTCGCGCGTGTGTATAGGTGTGTTTTTTCGCAAAAATTGTAAACGGCGTAGTAACTTATTGATTTATCAATCTGAATTTGTGTACAAACGTTTGTAAACCAATCCAGAAGGATTTTCATTAAATCTTAATTATCAATACATTATTTGTGTAACAATTTGTAAACCGCAATTTGTAAACCTTTTCCCATTTGATAGTCAATGCGTTATAAAATCCAGCGGTATTTTTACGCCTCTCGCCGTGGTGTTTACCCTGCTGTTCGGCCGGAAAAGCTGCTCTTCCATTCCCTTCACGTTCAGGAGAACCTTTTTCACGTTCACCCCCTCCCATTCCGAACCCTTGAATATTTCCCCTATCTTCCGGTTCTTCCTGGTGGCGGCAAGGTAGACGTATTTCTTCCCGTCCGCCGCTTTTCGGACGTACAGGCCGTAGCGTTCAAGGACGGTGGAATCTTCCGATACTTCCGCGCTGGCCGCTTCCTTGATGAACTCCCGGAGGGTGCGGTTCCCCATCATGGGCGGGGAATACCCCAGGAGCCATTCCAGGCAGCGTTCCCCGTCGTCGTCCAGCACGCGGGCGTAATCACTCCCGGAGGCCATGGCGGCGCATTCCTGCATGTCCCGGGGCGTCAGGTCTTCCCCGCTGGTGACAAAGTGCGCGGCGGCGTACACGGTGGAGAACATTTCCGCGCGGCGCCCTTCTTCTCCCTGGTCGGAAAGGTATTGCCTCAGGGTTTCAATGTTGCGGCGGATGGCTGGCGCATGGTGCATGATTCGGGTCACGTATTTGCGCCCCAAGTCCCCGGACCGGATGACGGCGGCCAGTTCATCATGCCTTCGGAAAACGGGTGCGGCTTCGGAAGGTTCCTTCTTTTCCAGTTCCAGTTCAAAAATGCGTGATTGCTCGCTGGCTTTTTCAATCATGGAGCGCACGGAGAACAGAAGGAAGGCGTTTCTCATGAGGTAGGTGACGCTTTTGCCGTCCGCGCCTCCCTTGGTGATTCCAACATCCCCGTCCGTGGCGGTTCTCAATAGGGCAAGGATTCTGACCATGTTGGCCGTCTTGGCGGGGTTGTCGGAGTCCGCTTCATCAAAGATGACCGGGCAGGAATCGCTTTCAAGCTTTTGCCTTAATCCGGCGTCCGTAGTTTCCAGCCCTTTGAAGTACCGAGCAACGCCCCCAATGAGAAGTTCAATGCTTTTCCTCAAGGTGGTTTTGCCGGTTCCCGCCGGGGCGTTGATCCAGCCATGGGCGCGGAAGTGGAGATACCCGGAAAGAATGGCCTGCGTGACGAGGCCCAGGCAAAGGAAGGCGTCTTCCTCGCGTTTCCATGAGTGCGCCTCGATGAACTCGGCAACGACTTTTCCTTCTTCGTCCGTCAGAATGTCATCTGACGGGGCCAGAAGAGGCTTGCCGGGCAGGTAGAGGGGCTTTCCCGTCCGGGCATGGTCCACGGGCAGGAAGGGGAGTTTCTGTTCGTTTTCCGGGGAGAATAGATAGACGGCATTTCCCGCATGGTACACGGCGGCCCCGTCTTCGTCCCATACGCCGCATTTCCGGATGGAGTCAGGGTCAAATTTGCGGTTGCTGGTTGTTTCGATGCAGTAGTCGATGGCCCTGTCCATGACCTGGCGGGGCGTTAGCTTACCGTCCGGATCAAGCGTCTTCTGCCACCATTCCACAGGGGCCAGAAAGCGCATGTTCACCGGCGTATGTTCCTTGGTGTTCCAATGGAAGAGAATTTCCGAGCGGCGCGCGTAGTAAACGAATTGCGCCCCCTGTGTTCCCAGGGCCAGAAAGGGGGGCTTCATGGCCTCTTCCCGCTCTTTCTGCAGGGCGGCGGCTTCTTCGTCCATGGAGCGCGCGCCGGGGGTCAGGGGCGTCGGGGCTAAGGGCGTGTTCATCCTTGTGCGAGAGTGGGCACGTTAGAAGTTTTCATGGAACGCATGGATGAAAACAAGCTTTCATAAAGCGCATGTTCACCGGCGCATAGAAGCATGTTCCGCGCGTCTTTGTAGGGGGGAGTCCAGTCGCGGATGACGCAGCCGGCGGCGGTCAGCCGTTCCCGAAGTTTGGCGGCGGCCTCGCGTCCTGCCTTGTCCGGGTCCAGGGCAAGAATGATGTTTTTACCGGCAAGCGGGGTTTCCCATCCGGTTTTGAAGCCTGACGCCCCGGGAATGGCTATTACGGCGGGAATGGTGGCTTCCAGGCTTCCGCGCCCGTCTTCGTAGGGGCGGCCCGTGTAGGGGTCAACGTCCTGCTGGTAGGCTTCCCGGAAGCATTCAAGAGCCTGACCTACGGCTAAACAGTCGCTTTCACCTTCCGTGACGATGACGAACCGCTTGCCGTGAGTGGAATCAAGTCCCCAGGGGGCCGCTGCGTTCCCTATGGGCCACAAAAAGCGCAATCCGCGCGAGTTGCCTTTCGTGGGGTTCATGGTTCCACGGGGTTTCCATTGCCCGTTTTCAAGCTTCAAGCAGGGGTTGGCATGGTGGTCCCTCCGGCGCAATTTGGCTCCGGTGTAGCGGGTATTCCCTTCTTCATCTTCCGCCGTGTACAGGTATAAAAGCCGGTTGTCCGGCGTCACCCCCAAAAGGCCCCGGCCCAGTTCCCGCGCCGTATGGATCAGCATCATCAGGGGATGAATGCCCAGTTCGCAAGCCAGTTCTCCAGCAAGGCGTTCATCTTTTTGCAACCTTTCCCGGCAGGCGTCGAGTTCGGCTTCATCCGGTGCGGAGACGAAGCGGGAGGGCTCCGCCGGAGGGGCGGCGGCTATGGATAGAGACGGGCGCGGCCTCACGGGGCTTTTGCGAAACGGAAGGGGCGTTCCGTCATCGTTGGGCGGCCTCACTCCTAAAACGTCACAGACGCCCCGCAGGACGCCGGGAAAGTCTCTTTTCGTGTCCAAGCCGTTCATGCCGGCGTGAAGGTCGAAGATGTCGCCGCCCCGGTCACAGGACCAGCACTTGAAGCGGCCATCTCCCTGGTATTCCGTGACGTGCAGCTTGAAACGCGCATGCGTTCCAAACGGGCACGGATAGATCATGAGGCTTCCGCGCTGCTGGGGCTGGCCCAAGGTGCGCCGGCAGTATTCATTCAGGGCGTCCGGGGTTTTCAGGTCCGCGAGTTCAAACTTCATGTTTTCCCTCCTTTCCCTTCCCCGTCATAAAGGCGTCCATGTCCTCAACGTTGTATCTCGCATTCCCCGATTTCCCGCCCCGTTCTGGTTGTAAGATACGAACACAATGCGATTCTCTTGCCTCGGATAAATACCGCCCCATACTGGATATGCTCATATCATACCGGGCGGCAAGCGTCTTCTGGCTGGCCCATACGGCTTCTATGCTTGTGGGGGCGTCTGTTTCCCTCATGTCCGTTTTCAGGCGTTCAAGAAGCCATTCAGACCAAGCCAGAGCGGCGGTTACGGATATGGGCATCATTCCCATTCCATCCGCTTCCAGCTTCTTCAACGGATTTTCCGAGAGGGCATTCATTTTCGCCCTCCTTTCTTCAAAAATTCTTGAGACCTTTTCTCAAGCCACGCTGTTACGTCGTCAAGTTTGTAACGCGGGTGTGTTCCTTTTCCTCCCAGCCCGCCGGAAAAATAAACACGGGGACAACCTTCCTTATTAAGTCGAACTAGAGAACCCTTGCTAATGTTCAGGGTCTTGCGTAGTTCCTCGCTGGTGATGTATGGTGTATTCCTGGAGCAGTCCTCCTGGTTGAATTTTATATTTTTTCTTACTGCACTCTGCTTTTGAGTGCTACCGTTTTTAGAAATACATCCGTTTTTCATGAAATGTCAAATTATTTTTTAGTCTTTTTTGTAATCGCCTAACCGTCATCCATTAAGGTTCCATCATTTTTTTATACCTTCTGTTGATACTCTTGAGACAGTCCTTGAGCAATCGGGAAGCAAGCTCGGAGGGCACGGGTGCGGCTTCCGGTGTCGTCCTGTTGGTTGGAATCCGTTCGATGTCCGCAAGAAACAACATAGGGAACAATGAGGGGTTTACTTGGCAAATCACGCACAAGTCATCAGGCCCCGGCAATTCCCGTAAGCCGTCTTTCATCAGGGCCGCCGCTTCCTTGAGTTTGCGGACGGCCTCGGTGACAAGGGCGGCGGCCTCTTTCGCTTTTTTCTGCGTTTCGCTCACAGATGAACCCATGGCGGAAATGTGGATGTCTTTTTCAAGGCATTCGGCTATGGCCGCCATGCTCATTCCCTGCTTCATCCATTTTTCCAAAGTGTCCTGACTGGCAAACCCCATGCGCTGAAAAGGCCGCTGATAAGGAGTTTTTACTTTTTTGCCGGAGGGAAAAGTGATCAGCTTCCCTTTCTCCGCATATCCCTGAACGGCCTTGCTCCATTCGCCGGCGTCAGGTGTTCCCGATTCCGATTTTACTGTGTTCATGTCGAAGTTCGTTTGCGATTTGTTCGTAGTCTTCCGCCTCCAATTCAACATTGAATATTGCCTTATCTACCAATATATCAATAAGTTGAGGCACGTTTACATGGCATCTTTCCGCCAGCCTCCGCAGTTTGAAACTCCGTTCATGGGAAAGGAGGAGTGAATAGGTTTCCCGAATGCTCTCTTTCCGGGTCTCCGTATTGTTCCCCAGCGCAGCGGCATAGAGCCATATTTTCAAGGATGGTTCTTTCATTGGCGGTCCGCGTGTTTTTTGGCATCCAGGAACAGGAGAAATTTCTTCTTCTCCAATTCGTCTTTCATGATGCCGATAACAATCTTTTTAAGATACTCTTCACAGGATAAACCGAACTTCTTCGCCTCTTCCGTGAGCGCATGAAGAACAGGGGCGGGAAGAGGGATTTCCATTTGATCTGCGTTCATCGAACAATGCCCCCTTTCCATTTCGTCAGGGCCGCGCGATCTTGCACGTCCTGATTGTCCATTTCTACGGCCCGCCAGAACAGGCAGACGGCAAGCCATGCCATTCCGGCAAGGATGATGCCGCGGGCCAGGCTGCACAGAACCGCCCCTGCCAAGGGCAGAACCGTATCAAACAGCGTTTCAAGTCTCATGCCGCTTCTCCTTTCCCGGTTGGAGATTCCTTCAATGACGGGCACGCCCGCCTGTTAATAATGCCGAGTATGTAAGCATCCAGCGAGAGGCCCTTCTTAGCGGCCTCCTGTCTCAACGCCTCCATGGCCCCGGGGTCAAGCTCTACCATGATTTGATGTTGCTTCGTCTTCATGACAAGACAAATATACAACACACGTTGATTTATTACAAGCAACATGTGTTGTATGTTGTCATATTTCTTGCAACCTAAGTTGTAAGAATGTATTAAAAAGCCATGCAGAAAAAAGAGGTGAAAATATGGCTCAAAGCTATAGGGAAGAATCGTGATTGGTTAGCAGAACAATGCAAAACAGGAAAAAGAATCGTAGATTCTTGGCTTTCTACTTCAAGAGCTATCCCTTCACACGCTCAAGCAATGATTTCGCTTCTCATGGAGCAGTACCCCGCCGCGGGAAACGCCCCTGCAACGTATCCAAGCGCGGCAGAAAATGCAATCACCCTCACAGTAAATGATGCCACCTTTGACGCCTGGAACAAGGCCGCCACGGCGGAAGGCAAGCTTCTCCGTCAATGGTGCGTGGACGTGATCAATGAAAGCCTTGAATAAACCGGCCCCCATCCCACGCCCAAAAGAAAACGCCCCGTAACGTCTTGTACGTCCGGGGCGTTCCTGTGTCCAGGGGGGGAAGCGGTTATTGCTTATCGGAAAAAGAATCAAACTTCCTGGCCAGGGCGGAAAGCAAGTTGACCGCACGAGAAAGCAAGGTGATGACTTTAGCACACCAGAAGCAGCCAAGGCAGGAAAAGGCCCCAGAAAATAGTTCAAGAACGGCAAGGGACGGACTGCTTTGAAAAGTAAACAAGGCCAGTACTACACCCGCAATCAGGGCAATTATTCCGATACCCCGGAACATATCTTCAACCGTTATTTCCGTTAAAGGCTTTTGAGCAACATTGATCTCTTGGGCTTCGTCTTCAGAAGAACCCCAAGCGGGATCATATAATTTTTCCCTGACTTCTTCTATCTTTTTACGACTCGGAACCGTTTCTCCCTTCTGCGCCAAAACCGTTTTGAACTCCACCCATTCTTGGCCTCCTACTACACACACTAAAGTTTCTGGTGTTATCATTCCACAATTACATTGAACTTTAACTGATTCCAAGTAATACGGCCCCTTTGTCTTTCCTTCCGCCGTGGCAATGTAGTACTGTTCCATGCTCCCTATCATTCAAGCTAGGGGTGTTCGTTCAAGTCCAAAATGGAAAAGGGGTGCAATTCATCTCCCCTCCCACTCCTATTTTGTAAACGAGACGGCTATTTTGTAAACGAATGTAAACGGGTTTGTAAACCAACTAGCATTGATAAATGAATGTCTTATAAATACGGTTTACAAGTTACAAAAAAATATACCTATATATGCGCGCGTAGAGGGAAGACATGCTTTCAGAAAACGCTCTTATCTGCTCCAGAAGACGTTCTCCGCTTCCTGGATTTGCTCAAGCTGTTCCGGAGCAAGGGAGATTTTACTTTCGAGAGGCACCCCAGGGACGCCCGCTACATCCTGCCGAACTCGGTCGCCGAATTTCTCGGGGGCGAAGCGGGCGGCCACTTTCAGCCGCGTTTCAATGGCGAGCTTCTTGGCGGCGACGGAGGCGGATCCGCATTGCGGATCGAGGGCAAGCCGGGATGCTTCATCCGCCAGTTCAATACATTCTTCAATCATTATTGCCGCCCCTGCTACGCGCGCGCATAGAAAGATGTCTCTAAACTTTGGATATTCATTTATCCAACGATATATGGAGGCGCGCGCCGGCATAGCCGGATCTTCACAAATATTCCGCAGTGTTTCACCGCTGGCCAGACGGAGACATATTTTTTCAGCCAGGGCGGGCGAGTATAGGGACGGCCGGCCCGTTTTTTTCTTTCCTGTCAGCGTATTCCTCTGTTTCCTGCTGGATAAAATCTAAAGCGGATGGCGTAAAAGGGGAAGCTTCTTCTCTGAAATGCGCCTGATTTGGTCCGGCGTGCCCCGTGGCTGGGCGTTCCACCATGGAGACAGTACACAAAGGCGCGGAAAAGGAGGAAGCGGCCTAAAAACGGGCTTTCATTGTCTTAAAGCGAGAGGTGTTTCATTGCTTCCGCTATGGCTGCGGAATCAGGACGGAAATATACCCGTTCAATCTCTTCGGAATCGTGTCCGACAATGACCCGGCAAAGGTCGGAAGGAACGCCAGCCAACCTCAACGCAGTAACGGCAGTTGCCCTCAAGCTGTGAAAGCTCAAATCAGCCTGTCTTCTTCTGTCCCCGTGACGAGGGGCGTTATTCATGTTTTCAATGAAGCCATGTTCCTTCAATAGTTCATGGAACTCCAAAGATAGCTTGCCTGATGTATTGTCTGCCTGTGCATGTTTCATAGCTGCCAACGGGAAAACATAATCACTCACCCGCCCCTCATAACGACGCTTCAAAACGTCCTTCAAGGAAGAAATGATAGGTTTATTCATTCTTCTCTTTGTTTTCTCCGTTGTCATGGCAATTAGCCCTCCCTCAAGATTGATCTGTTCCCATTTCAATTTGGCAATGTCTCCCAATCGCTGGCCCCCCGTATAGAGACACACACGCACCATGTCCGGCCATTCACCCGGTAAAATTTCTGTCAGGCGTTTTGCCTCCTCCATGGTAAAAGCTCTTCGTTCATGCTTGTCCGTCTTATCCAGCTTTCCGGGTGTTACCCTGTGAAAGGGATTGCTCCCAATCAGTTTGCCGTCTATGGCCCTGTTAAAGGCCGCCCGTAAGCAATCAGTTAGATTCTTTACTGTTCCGGAAGAAACCCGTTCCAGCTCCTTTTCCATGAAACGGCGGGCATGTTCAGACGTTACCATGTCTAACGGCATGTTTTGTGAATCTCCAAGCAATGCGAGAAACCGCTTTACAGCTACCCGATCATTCTTCAGTGTCCCATTCTGGCGGCTCTTCATCCATTCTTCCAGGTATTCCTTAACACCCTGCATGTACTGCTTGCCTCGCAAAAGTTTTCTTCCCGCCCTTTCCCCGGCAATGGCTTTCACCTTCTCGGCATCCACCCGTTCCCCGTTGGCGGCTTTTTCCAGTTCTTCGGCTATCAAACGGGCTTTGGCTTCGTTCTCCCTCATCACAGCCATTTTGCTTTTTCCTGGAGGAATAACGGAAGGGGTAACGGCTATTTTCGTTGTTTTCCGGATCTGCTTTCCCGCAACGCTGAAAAGGGCAACCCATGAATTCTTTCTTTTGATCAATCCGGCCATGTCTAACAGTGTTTTTTAATGATGTACACTTGGAGAAGATGAAAACGTACACTTGAGTGTACACCTATTTCATGCGTACTCATGATAACTCATGCAAGCAAGAAATGAAAAAACCCTTGAAGAATCAAGGGCTGTGAACAAATATGAAAGTAATAAAGTGGTGGGTAGAGAAGGATTCGAACCTTCGAAAGCGAATGCTAACAGATTTACAGTCTGCCCCCTTTGACCGCTCGGGAATCTACCCACTTGAAGTGATGTGCGGCGAATGTATAGGGATTCCGGCGCCTTAGCAAGTTTTTTTTGTAAAAAGTAGGTATGCCCAAGGACCGGAAAATCTTATGCCGCAATCATGCCTCCGGGCGGCAAACCGGGAGACGGTTCCTCAAGCCGCCGCCGCGCCGGATGGCGTGCCCGGGAGGCGGGAAAAGGTCCGGCAGCCGGAAGCGCCGTTCCTACGGCTCTCCCACATACACCGGCGCGCGGCTGTCCGGGGAATCCGCGTCCAGCTGTTCCAGCTGGGGCAGGATGTTCTCCATGCTTTCCCAGACGGCGGGAACAATCTTGATTCCGGTCCCGAACTGGGCCGCAATCATCAGGGCGTCCGACGGGCGGGCGTCCAGCTCCACCAGCTTGTCCATGACCTCGTTGGCGGCCTCCACCGCCACGCGGGCGTAAAAAACTTCATCCTTGCGGCCATTGATGAGCACCAGCCTCACCCGGCACTCCATGGCGGATAAAAAATGGGACAGCAGGGAGGACGTGTCCGGCCGCACCGGGCGTTCCCCGTTCAGGCTGCGCTCCAGCGCCATGCCGTCCGCCAGCTCCATGAAGATAACGCCCGCCTTGCCGGTCAGCGGATCACGCAGGCACACCCCTGCCCCGGCCCGGGTATAGAGCAGGGCGTACGGTTCCAGGGTGATCAGCTTTTCATCCGGCATGGCGTGCGGAAATCAAATGTTAAAAACCGGGATTGATGACTCGCTCCGTATACCGGGTAGCGACCTTGACGTATTTCTCCGCCCACTTGCGGTTATTATCCGCGGATTCCGGGCCCAGGTCCTTCACCACCTTGGCGGGGGACCCCAGCACCAGGGAATTGGGCGGAATGACGGTGCCCTTGGTGATCAGCGCGCCCGCGCCCACCACGGATCCCTGGCCGATGACCGCGCCGTCCAGAATGATGGACCCCATGCCGATCAGGCAGTTGTCCTCCACCGTGCAGGCGTGCAGAATCACGCCGTGGCCCACGGTCACGTACTTGCCTACATGGCAGCCGAAGTCGTCCGCCAGATGGATGCAGCTATTATCCTGGATATTGGAGTAATCTCCAATGACGATCTTGTTGATGTCCGCGCGCAGCGTGGTGTGGTACCAGATGCTGGCGTGCTCTCCAATGGTGACATCTCCGATCAGGTCGGCGCTTTCCGCCACAAAAGCGGTATCCGCCACTTTGGGCCAGAAGTTCGCGTAAGGTTCTCTTGCCATATAGGTCATGTATTAGTTGAAGATAAGACAGCATTCCAGCCTAAAAACGTTCATTCCACGGGTATGCCGCAGCCGGAGGCGGCCAGGGCCGCGCGCCTGGGGAAATGATGGATGGGGCCGCAGGCGGCCTGCCGGGCTATCCCTCCTCCCGGATGCCCTTCTTGCTGTTCTTCTCCCGCTTCTCCGCGTCCTTGCGCAGGGAAGCGGCCTTCTTTTCATTGCCGCCCTTTTCATAGTACCCGGCTATCTTCCTCTGGATGGCAACCTCCTTCTTCACCTTGAAGTAGTCGTCCGACTTGGTCCGGATATAGCGGTTGTAGGAGGATTCCGCCTCCTTGGCGAGCTGAAGAACGGCCTCCGGCTCCTGGGAGACATACTGGTAATACTGCCCCATCAGCGCCTCGAACACTTCCGCGCGGCGCGCGTAATCCTTCATGGACTTGCGGTACAGGGAAGCCACGCCGGCCTTGTCCCCGTTCTCCATCAGGATGTCCGCCTGCCGCTTGATGGCGGCGGAAGTCAGGTCGCTGCGGCCCTCGTCCGTCTCCTTTTCCAGCTTTTTCAGGTCCCGGGCCACATTGCGCTTGTTGGTGGAGGCGTCCCGCATGGGGAAAATGTATTCATCCTCCACGCGGGCGGCCATGGCCAGGTAATCCGGCCGGGAGCGGAACTTGCGCTTGATCATGGTCACCAGCGCATCCCATTCCTCCAGCTTCGTGCCGCTTTCCGGACGGCTCATCAGCGCGATCAGGCGTTCCCAGCCCAGAGGGCTTCCGGGGGTGGCCTGCGTGGCGGCTTCCAGCATCACCCGGACGCAATCCGGCTTCTGCATCTCTTCAAACAGGTCCGCTAGGGAAAGGTAATCCAGGGAGGTGTCCAGCCGGGAGCCGTTCACCTTCTTGTCCATGCCCTGTAGAAGAGTGGATTCATGCTTTGACTTGCGGTTGTGCGGATGGGAAAAATGCCCCGTATTGTACCCATACCCGCCATAGGACTGCCAGGTTTCGTCCGTCGTCAGCAGATTGATCCAGGCGTGCGGGCCGCGGTTGCCGTCCCCGGTGACGTAGGCGGAGGGAATGCCGTTGCACTTGGCGGTATTCACGGCAAAATAGGCCTGGTCCATGCAGATGCCGCCTTCATCCAGAATCTCCTGGAAGGTGTAATTCGTGTAAGGGTCCTTGCCGAGGGCGGCGCGGTCCATCCGGTAGCGGATCATGGAATAGGCGCCGCCCCAGCCTTTCCGGGTAAGGCGCACCTTCTTGCGCGCCCAGTCCATCTCCGACCTCGGCAGGCGCACGTCCACCACGAACAGCAGCTCGGAAGGGCTTAATTTGGTAATATCCGTAAGAAGCTCGTGGGCTTCATCCATCTCCACGAAGTACTCGAACACCTGTTCCAGCGTCAGGGGAGTGGTGGAAATGTTGGTGGAAGAAGAGGCCCGCAGCCTGGACGGACTGGAGGCGATGCGGGGGTCCAGCATGGCGCAGGCCAGCGCCAGGGAGGAATACTTGCTCCGGGGCATGGCGGAGGTTTTCATCCAGAACTCCGCCCACTTCCGCAGGATGCCTCCCCATTCCTCCCTGGGAGTCTGTTCCCGCGCCATCGTGCGCAGGAAGAGCCGCAGGGGGTCGGAGGGGTCTGAAAAAAGCCATGGATAGAAATACCTGGGGGAACTCTCCTGGATCTGTTCCTGAATGGTTTCCGCCCCCACCTTGCTGATGAGCTGGTACAGCTCATTGGCGCGCATGAGATAGGGGCTTTGATCGTACATGGACACGTCGAATTTGCCGAATTTGATGACCTTAACGGCGTCACGTTCCAGATTGGACCGCAGGAAACCGGCGTACAAGTCATAGCGGCCCGTCTCCAGGGCCAGATTGAAGGCGTCCGTAAACAGCTTTCTATTGGCGGCGTTATTGGCCTTCAGGCTGACCAGCAAAACGGGCTTCTTAAAAATCTCCAGCCGCGGATCTTCCTCCTGGACCACGGGCTCTTCCTTCAGTTCCGCGGGAGCAGGCTTCACCGCTTCCGGTTCCTTCTTCTGCCGTTTTCTGGCGGCTTCCTCCGCGGCCAGGCGTTCCGCTTCCAGCCGTGCTTTTTCCGCCGCCTCCGCACGCGCCCGTTCCTCCGCAGCCTTGCGCGCCGCCTCCAGCTCCGCAGCCTTCCGTGCGCGCGCCGCTTTCGCTTCCGCCTCCCTTCTGGCCGCCAGCTCTGCGGCCCCCGCCTCCCGTTGAACGGAAATGCGGTGGTAAACCACTCCGCCGCCGGCAAGAGCCAGCACCAGGATAATGGTCATGACAATTCCCCCGGAGGAGGATTTTTTACGCTTGGGAGAACCGGGACGCAAGGGATTGACAGGATTCATGGGATAAGGCTTGAACGGGTTGGAGCAAATTGGGCAGGGAAGGAAAAAAGATTTCCATCCCTGTTCCGTTTGACATAAAAGCGCAATACCCTCCCAAGGTCAACTTGAAACAACGGTCTTTTCCGGAGAGTCCATCTTCCGGAACCCGTTAAGAATCAAACCAAGGGATTTTTCCTTGTGTTTTCATAGCCATTTTATAGGATGAGGTTCTCACGTGTTCCCAAAAACATGAGAAAAATACAAGTATCCTGCTGATTATTCCATCATCTTTATCCGTCTTTCGCCACCTATGAATATTTCTCATGCTCTCAGCCCGCTTCTGGCCGTCATTTCGGGAGGCCTCCTCTCCGGAACGGCCCTCAGTGACAACATCGTGCTGCCTCCGCCGGACAAAAAGGGCGGCAGGCCGCTCATGCAGGTTCTGAATGAACGGCATTCCACCAGATCCTTCGCAGACAAGCCCATTCCGATGGAAATCCTGTCTTCCCTGCTCTGGGCGGCTCAAGGCGTCAACCGGGACGATCCTGATTACCGTACGGCGCCGTCCTCCCGGAATTCCAACGAAATAGAAATCTATGCCGTCCTGCCGCAGGGCGCCTATCTTTACAAGCCGGAAACCCACCAGTTGGAGCGAGTGGTTCAGGGCGATATGCGTGCCGCCACGGGAACGCAGGAATTCGCGGCTACCGCGCCGCTGAACCTGGTCTATGTGGTGGACCAGTCCAAACAGCCCGGAGACTTTGACGCCAAAAGAAAACTGGTCACGGCCTGCACGGGCGTGGGGTTCATCGGAGAAAACGTCTATCTTTTCTGTACTTCCGCGGGCCTCGGCACCGTCTTCCGCGCCATGATTGACGCCGACTATATCCAGCGGCGCTTGAAACTCCCCGTCTTTAAAAAAGTCCTGTACGCCCAGAGCGTCGGTTACCCGTCCGATTCCTGAAAGAAACCATGAACCGGAACGCTGTGATACTCGCCGTTCTGGCGGCGCCTCTTCCCCTTGCCTGCGCAGAAATCTTGATGGACCCCCCCGCTCCCATCAAGGTAAAAGACGCCAGAAACTGCTACCGCCTCAGCCCGGAGCTGTACCGTTCCGGACAACCCGGCGGCGACGGGTTCAAGGCCCTGGAAAAGCTGGGGCTCAAATCCGTCCTGAACCTGCGGGAATACCACAGCGACGCCGATGAGGCGGAACATACCGGACTGCGCCTGTACCGCATTAAACTGGCGGCAGGGAAAGTGACCCGGGAAGAACTCATGGACTGCCTGCTGGTCATCAGCAGAGCGCCCAAGCCCGTTCTGGTGCACTGCTGGCACGGGTCCGACCGCACCGGCATTGTCTGCGCCGCCTACCGCATCGTCATGCAGGGCTGGAAGCCGGAAAAGGCGCTTGAAGAGCTGATGGACGAACGCTTCGGGCACCACCGGTCCTACTACTCCAACCTCGCGGAACTGGTCAGAGACACGGACTGGAAGGCGTTCAAAGAGGAATTCCGGAGAAAAAGGCAGGCTCAGGGCGTCTGACACGCAGGCTACGGCTCCCCCCATGGCGCGGGTTCATGGAAAAAAGCTTTTTCCGGTGACGCGGGCAGAAGGCCCGGCGGTTTTACCACTGGTTGTCCAGGTTTTTGGTATCTATCTTTCCAGGCTCCTTGTTGCGCTCCTTCATGCCGCGGATGGGCTTGGGCTCCTTCTCGTGAAGGTCCAGGACATCAATCACATTCTCCCCTTTTTTCAGGAAGGGGGCCGGAACATACAGCCTTAATTGAGGCCCCACATTCCAATACCGCCCCACATTCACGCCGTTCACCCACACGTATCCCTTGGCATAGCGGGACATGTCCAGGAACGTGTCCTGCGGCTCTTCAATGTTCACGACGGCCCGGAAATGCGCTCCTTCCCGTTTCCGGGAAGGGCCCTTTCCCTTGGGCGCCTGGACAATGGAGTCAGCCTTCAGGGGAAGGGCCCTCACCGTCCAGTTCTTCAACTCGCGCGTTCCCAGCTTCACAGGGCCGTGCAGCCCCTTGCGGTCGCTCTCCATGCTGATGTGGAAATTGATATGTCCCATGGCCTCCACCAGGATTTCCAGCGTTCCCGGCTTCTTGCGCTCCGGCAGCTCCACGCTCTTCTGTCCCAGGCGTCGGTCCAGCGTGCCGACCGGCTCCCCGTTCAGGTACACCTGGGCATAGTCATTGACGTTGGCGAATTCCAGCGTTTCAGACGGTCCGGCCGGAACGGTGGCGCTGTAAACGGCGATGCCCTGGTTCTGGTTCCACTGTTCGAAATAGGGCGGCTGCGGGAACTTGGACCGGAAGGGCTTGGGCAGGTTCTCCCAAAGGCCGGCATGGACCACGGGCGTGAACTCCGGAATCTCCATGGCCGGGATGTCCGCGGGAGGTTCCGGCACGGCGGCTTCCGGAGGCAGTTTTTCCAGGATGATTTCCCTCATCTGGGCGTAATATTCATTCATCCGGCCCTGTTCGTCCACGGGAGAGCCGTAATCGTAACTCGTCAGGTCCGGCTGGTATTTTCCCGGCCCCCCGTTGTTGGCGCCCGCCGTAAACCCGAAGTTGGTGCCACCGTGGAAAACGAACAGGCTGAAGGAGCGCCCCTTGTCCATAAACCAGCGGACGTGGTTGACAATGCCTGGGGTGGGGGCCCAGTTCCCCTCCCCCCAGTGCCGCAGCCAGCCCGGATACGTTTCCGAGGAAAAAACGGGAACGCCCGGATTGCACTTATTAGCCACCTCCCAGTGGCCGTCGTTCAGCCCCGGGTCCAGTCCCACGGCCACGCCGGGAAGCACCACCCCTTTCAGGAAATGTTCCCCCGCGCCGTCGGACGTGTAAAAGGGGCCGAAGCCCTTCCTGGTCCAGAACGCTTTCAGCCACTCCATGTACTTGCGGTCCTTCCTCTGGTAGCTCCCGTATTCGTTCTCAAGCTGGGTCATCAGGATAGGGCCTCCGTTTTTGACCAAAAACGGCTCCGCCACACGGGCCACGGCTTCCAGATACCGCGTCTGCGCCTTCATGAATTTGGCGTCTTCCGTAGTCCTCAATTTGGCCTTGGGATCCTTCAGCAGATAATGGGGCAACCCTCCCAGGTCCCATTCCCCGCACACATAGGGACCGGGGCGGAACAGAACCCACATGCCTTCCTCCTGGCATATCTTGAGAAACTCTCCCAGATCGCGGTTGCCCGTCTTGAAGTCAAAGCTGCCGTCCGGCTGTTCATGGTCGTTCCAGAACACGTAAAACGCAATGGTGTTCAAGCCCATGGCCCGGGCAGTCCTGATGCGGTGCCTCCAGTACTCCCTGGGGATGCGCTGGGGATGCATCTCCGCTCCGCGTATCTGGAACGGTTTTCCATTCAGCATGAACTCCTGGTTCCCTTCCCCGCCGAACTTGAACACGGCGGGGGCTCCACCGGAAGGAGCGGGCTTCTGCACATTCCGGACAGCCCCGGGACCGGCCCATGCCAATGCTCCCACTCCGGCGGCCATCAGGGCGGCAGCCCAACTGAAACCATATTGCTTCATCATGCTGAACTGTTAATCCATTTGAAGACGGTTGCCAATCACAATTTTACCCGCCGCCGCCGCACCTGTGAGGCGTCCTTCCCTTCCCCCGGCGGACTACCGGGGCCGGACGGCAGGAATTTCTCCTGCGGCGAGGAATATTATCACGTCATACGCCTCCATTCCTTTGCGCGAAAGCCGGAGGGCGCCTGTCTAAATTCAGCGATATGAAAACAATTGTTCTTCTGCGCCATGGAGAAAGCACGTGGAACCGTGAAAACAGGTTCACCGGATGGACGGATGTGGACCTGACGGAACTGGGGATAGAGGAAGCGAATCATGCGGGCGACCTGCTGAAAGACAAGGGCATGGCTTTTGACCAGGCTTACACCTCCTACCTCAAGCGCGCCGTGAAGACGCTTAACTGCGTGCTGGACCGTCTGGACCAGGACTGGCTGCCCGTCGCCAAAAGCTGGCGGCTGAATGAAAAGCACTACGGCATGCTCCAGGGGTTGAACAAAAGTGAAACGGCCCAAAAATACGGAGACGAGCAGGTGCTGATCTGGCGGCGCAGCTATGACGTGGCGCCCCCTCCCCTGGCGGAGGATGATCCCGCCAACCCCAAGTGGGACCCCCGCTACAAGGGGGTGCCGGATAACGAACTTCCGCGGACGGAATCCCTGAAGGAGGCCATTGACCGCATGATGCCCTACTGGGAGGGAACCATCCTCCCCTCCCTCCGGACGCTGGACAATATCCTGATCGTGGCCCACGGCAACACGCTGCGCGGCATGATCAAGTACCTGAAAAACATCCCCAACGACCAGCTTCTTTCCCTGAACCTTCCCACCGCCATTCCCTATGTGTTTGAATTTGACGATTCCCTGAACCTGGAGAAAGACTACTTTCTGGGAGATCCGGAAGAAATCCGCAAACGCATGGAAGCCGTCGCCAGCCAGGGAAGCGCGAAAAAAAAACCGCCGACCGCCTAACCCCCCTCCCTTCCACATGACCGACCATTCCTGCCGCATTGCGTTTTTTGACGCCAAGCCCTACGACCGGGACTCCTTCAATCCGATCAACGAGCGCGAATTCCATTACGACATCCGCTACTTCAAGGGGCACCTCACCCCGGACAGCGTGCCGCTGACCCGCGGCACGGACGTGGCGTGCATCTTCGTCAACGACACGGCAAACCGGGAAGTGATCCGGAGCCTGAAGGAAAACGGCGTCAAACTGCTGGCCCTGCGCTGCGCCGGATTCAACAACGTGGACCTGAAAGCGGCGGAAGAAGCGGACCTGCCCGTCGTCAGGGTCCCCCAATACTCCCCCTATGCGGTGGCGGAACACGCCGTAGCCCTGATGCTCTCCCTGAACCGCAAGATACACCGCGCGTACTGGCGCACCAGGGACGGCAACTTTTCCCTGCACGGGCTGATGGGCTTTGACATGAACGGGAAAACGGCCGGCATCATCGGAACGGGGAAAATCGCCAGAATCCTCATCCGCATCCTCAAGGGTTTCGGCATGAACATCCTGGCCTACGATCCGTACCCCGACCAGCGCTTTGCGGAAGAAGCCGGCATTACGTACACCACGCTGGACGACCTGTACGCCCGGTCCGACATCATTTCCCTGCACTGCCCCCTCACCCCGGAAACGGAATACCTGATTAATGCGGACTCCATCGGCAAAATGAAGGACGGCGTGATGATCATCAACACGGGACGCGGCAAGCTGATTAATACGGAAATGCTGATTGACGGCCTGAAATCAAAAAAAGTGGGGTCCGCCGGCCTGGACGTGTATGAAGAGGAAGGTGAATATTTTTACGAAGACAAGTCCGACCGAATCATTGACGACACCCTGGCGCGCCTGCTCTCCTTCAACAACGTCATCCTGACCTCCCACCAGGGCTTTTTCACGAAGGAAGCCCTGCACAACATTGCGGAAGTCACCCTGCACAACATCCGGGACTTCCTGGAAGGCAAGCCGCTGGCCAACCGCGTATCGCTCCAGTCACACTGAACGCACCCGGCACCTGCTTCCGTGAGAGGAATGCGCGCGGCTCCCATCCGTGTTTTCCCCGCAGGGCCGCCGTCCGGCATCCGTATGCCGGACGGCGCATGAAGTTCATGCGCCAGGGAATGCGCCCCGGCGGAGTGAGCGGAAAAGACGCCGCCGCTTTTCCGCGCCAGAGGACAGGCACGTCATAGGAAACAGTTTCACCCCCCTCTTTCTCCACTACCGGCCGCCTGACCGCGCGCATCACATTCCCTTCATAATCCCAGCTCTCCAGCGACCACTGCACGTTGTAAATGGGCGGAGCCCGGTACACGCATTCCACGGAAAGCTCCGGTATCCGGTACGGCGGGAAGGGAGCCGGAAAACAACAGCCTTGAACCAACTGGGAGAACGGGTTGCCGGGCATCCAGGAACAACTGCCTCCCCAGGGTAATGGAACAGCCGTTCAACTGGAAAAACAATTCGGCGGCAATCCAGTCCGTTCCCGCCTTTCCATTCAGGCCCGGCCATCTGTTTGCGGCCACCTCCACCACTTGCAGCAAGCACGGCACGGACGGCTTTTCCCGTTCCGCCGGCGGAAGGCTCTCCCATATAGGCCGCCACAGGCGACAGGCGCGTTTTTTCAGGCAGGATTACGGGCTGTTCAAAAGGTTCCTCGTCAAAGCCGTCCAGGACCTTTTCAGCCTTCAGCGCTCCCGTGTCCATTCCGGACAGGAGGAAAATCAGCAAATAACGTTTCATCATCAATCATCAGGGCAGCCAGGGGGTATTCCGGCCATCGTTGATTAAATGCTCTTGACGCATGGAGAACAAGCAGCTTTTCCTCTTTCTTCCTTCTCAACATACTACTGGAAATTTCCGGAAAATTATCCGGCCCAGCGTCAAGCTTCCCAGCTGTAAAAACTCCCTTGTTAAGTCCCTCCGGAGGCCGGAGAATCGCCGGCCCTCTCGCCATTCCGGAACCATATCCGGAGGGAAGGCACGAAAAATCCTGCCCACTTTTTTATTGACGGCAACAGCGTCTTGAAGGACAAGATGAAATAGATTAACATCTGTCTTTCAACTCCAACCATCCATATCCAACATGAAACTGCTCTTAATGCTGAATGCCTCCCTCCTGCTCTGCGCAGCCGTCCAGGCCAAATTCCCGGCGGACGGACTGATTAAAACGGCAGCCTCCGGCGCCATTCAGGGGAAGACCGTCCTGATGAAGGCTGAAAATGCGGAACTTTCCAAAAGCAAGCTGGCAAAAATACGGTCCGTCAAATTCATCGCCGGCATGGCGGAAAAAGACTCCGGCGCAAGCTGGGAAATCAACGTCGCCCAAGACGGGGAATACATCCTTGAAGCCTGGTACACGTTCCCCTGGACGGCTACCGCTTCCGCCCGCTATGAACTGAAATGCGGCGACAGCGCCCCCTTCCTGTGGAATGTGCCCACTTCCGGCGGCGGTGAGGCCGATGGGGGAATCTACCATCTGGGCCGCATGAACCTGGTTAAGGGAAAACAAACCTTTACGCTCAAGAAAAAAGGGAGGGACGGCATTTACATCCGCTATATCCGGCTCATTCCCGCCTCTATCTTCCCGGTAGTCCAGCCGGCGGCCAGCGGCAAAATCACGCTCTCGCCTGAAAACTGCCTCATCACGCATGCCCTGGCAAAAGATGCGGGAAAATTCAACATCCTGTCCCACTTCAGCTCCGTCAGCTGGGAAATCTTCACCAAAAACGGAGGAACCTATACGGTAACGACGGATTATGCCATTGCCGATCCCGCCTCCACCCTGTTCAAGCTGGGTTATTCCATCAATGACAAGCTGACGGAATTCACTTTTCCGGGAACCGGCGGATGGTCCCGGTTCGTAAAGCACTCCCCCGGCGTCCTTACCCTGCCGCCGGGAAAATGCACCCTGACCGTCAAGGGAATCACCAGCGGCGCGGAAACAAAGTCCATTGTACTTGCCCCCGCGCCGTAGGCGCCGGGCCTCTTTTCCTCCGGAATCCGGCTCTTTAAAGGAAAAAGGGAGAAGGAACAGCCTTCATCATTTTTCTTTACGTCTCACGCCGTCTGTGGAAGATAGGAAACGGCTTGCCTGTCCGCCGGGCAAGCCGTCTCAGTACCAGCCTGTACCGGGACTTTCCCTGCGGAAAAACCCGTTCCGGGGTTCCGCGGCCGCGCACGTAAAATACGCATCGCCCCTTTTTCTGTAAGCACAATCACTTTTCGCCGTACTTATACCATGAGCACTCCGGCCCCTCTCTCTCCCTCCGTTCTGGCTCCCAAACCGCATTATGCCGCCCTGGACGGCCTGCGCGGCGTAGCCGCCGTCATGGTGGTCCTGTTCCACATGTTTGAAGGAAGCGCCAGGGACTTCCAATTCCACACGGACCAGATCATCAACCACGGCTATCTGTCCGTGGACTTCTTCTTCATGCTGTCCGGCTTCGTCATCGGGTATGCCTATGACGACCGCTGGGGAAAGATGAGCCTGTGGAATTTCTGCAAGCGGCGGCTGGTGCGCCTTCAACCCATGGTGGTCATGGGGATGCTGCTGGGTGGAGCCCTCTTTTACTTCCAGGGGTCTGAAATCTTCCCGAACATCGCACAGACCCCTGTATGGAAAATGCTGCTGGTCATGACCGTGGGGTTCACGCTGCTGCCCGTCCCCGTTTCCCTGGATATTCGCGGATGGACGGAAATGCACCCGCTGAACGGTCCGGCCTGGTCCCTCTTCTTCGAATACATCGCCAACATCCTTTACGCCGTGCTCATCAGGAAATTCACCAGCCGGTGGCTGGCGGTCCTGGTCTTCCTGGCGGCCTGCGCCCTCATCCACCAGTGCTACACGCAGGGCAACAACATCGGCGGCTGGACGCTGGACGTGGAACAGTGCCGCGTGGGATTGACGCGGCTCATGTTCCCCTTCTTCGGCGGCCTGCTCCTGTTCCGCCTGTGCAAGCCCGGCCGGGTCAGGCACGGCTTCTGGTGGTGCAGCCTGCTTCTGGTGGGAGCGCTGGCCATGCCGCACGTGGGCGGGGCGGAAAACTTCCGCCTGAACGGCCTGTATGACGCCTTCTGCATCATCGTCATCTTCCCCGCGGTGGTCTTTCTGGGAGCCAGCGACATCCCAGGCGACATCTCCTCCCGGGCCAGCCGGTTCCTGGGAAACATCTCCTACCCCCTTTACATCACCCACTATCCCATCGTTTACCTGTACCTGGCCTGGGTGCACGATGCGGAAGTGCCCTTTTCCCGCGCTCTCCCCGTGGCGGTGGGCGTCCTGTTCATCTGCATTGCCGTGGCCTACGGGTGCCTGAAGCTTTATGACGAACCTGTGCGCGCATGGCTTTCCAAACGCGTGCTGGCGCGGCGCGCACCGGAACAGCCCAGGCCGTAAAACGGAGCCCAGGGCATAACAGCGGTTCGGGGCGCCAGGAAAACAACGGGAGCGCCGGGACAAACATCTGCCTTGCCCCCGGCGCGGCCCAGCCGGATACTGGCGGCGGTCTTCCATGGAAAAACTGCCGACATCCTCCAAAGCGCTGCGCTACCTGCCCTTTCTTGTGGCATCGGCATTCTTCATGCAGATGCTGGATGCCACCATCCTGAACACGGCCATCCCCACCATCGCCCGCAGCTTCAACAGCCACCCGCTGCAGCTTCACTCCCTGGTGACGGCCTACATGCTTACCGTCTGCGTCCTGATACCGGCCTCCGGATGGATATCCGACAAGCTGGGCTCGCGCCGCACTTTTCTCTTCGCCATCTCCGTTTTCTCCGCGGGGTCCCTGCTGTGCGCCCTCTCCACCTCCGTCGCCATGATGACGGCGTGCCGCGTCATCCAGGGAATCGGGGGGGCCTTCCTGATGCCCGTAGGGCGTCTGGTCGTCCTGCGCTCCTATCCGCGCTCCATGTTCGTCAACGTTCTGAACATCGTGACGATTCCGGCGCTGCTGGGGCCTCTCCTGGGGCCGGTGCTGGGCGGCATCATCGTCCAGTACGCCTCCTGGCACTGGATCTTCCTGATCAACATTCCGGTGGGCATCGCAGGCCTGTGGGCCACCTGGAAACTGATGCCGGACCTTAAAGCGGTCCGGGAACAGAAATTCGACTGGGCGGGCTTCTTCCTCTTCTCCTCCTCCGCCGTGCTGGTCACCATGGGCCTCTCCACCGCAGGAGGCGCAGCCGACAAGACGCGCATGGCCCTGCTCCTGTCCTCCGGAGGCGTGTTCCAGCTCCTGTACTGGGTGCTGGCGTTCCGTTCAAAGGCGCCCATCTTCAGCCCCTCCCTGTTCCGCATCAGGAACTTCGCCATCGGCATCGCCGGCAACATCGTCTGCCGCCTGGGGGGAAGCTGCCTGCCGTACCTGATTCCGCTCTTCTTCCAGGTGGTGCTGGGTTACTCCGCCCTCCAGTCCGGCATGTCCCTGATTCCCCTGGCGCTGAGCAACCTGCTGGCAAAAACGGTCGCGCCGCGCCTGCTCGGCAAATTCGGCTACCGGAACATCATGGTCGTCAATACCTTTACCATCGGGACGCTGCTGGCCGCCTTCTACTTCATCAGCCCCGGCACCCACGAACTCACCCTGCTGGGCATGCTCGCCCTGCTGGGCGCGGCCAACTCCATTCAATTCACCTGCATGAACACCCTGACGCTGATTGACCTCCCCAACGCGGACGCCAGCAGCGGCAACTCCCTGCTCTCCACCATCATGCAGCTCTCCATCGCCGTCAGCATTGCCGCGGCCTCCCTGCTGCTGGACAGCTTCGGCGGCCATTCAGCCACCTCCGGAAAGGCCGTGGAAGCCGCCTTCCACGCCACCTTCGTCACCATCGGCGCCATTGCCGCGGCCAGCTCCTTCATCTTTGCCCTGGTGGATAAAAACAAGGGCATCACCCGCAGACGGAAAAAAGCGGCCTGACGCGCGGGAACGCGGCCCCCGCCTCTGTTCAGGAACAGGAAACGCTGTCCCCCGTTTCAAGGGAGCAGCACTGCGCGAACTGGGCGCGGGACTCTTCCAGGGTAATCGGCTTCTTGTCCGCCCCCAGGGCCACGTAAACCAGCTCCGCCTCCGTAATCTTGGCAATATTATTGCAGAGCTTCGTCAGGCGTTCCGCGTACACCTCCACCTTTACGGTGACGGAGGTGCGCCCCACCTTGATAATCTCCGTATAAAAGGAAACCACATCGCCCACCAGCACGGGAGCTTCAAACGTCAGGCTGCTGACTGCACGCGTCACGATGTAGCGGCTCAACGCATAACGCATGGCCGTATTGGCTCCCGCCAGGTCCACCTGGCTCATCACCCAGCCGCCGAACACTTCCCCGCTCTGATTGGTGTCCGCAGGCATCGGTTCCACGCGCAGGGCGGGAATGCGTCCCTCCGGAAGCTGGGTATGGTGGTATGTATTTTCCATAAATAAGAACAATTATAAATTAACGGGCTCATGCTCATCTATCCCGGCCCTCTTGTAAAGAGCAAAACGCGGAAACGGAAGGCGGACAGCCCCGGAGGATTCCTCCAAGAAAGGGGAATACGTTTTCGCAGGACAATAAAGTATTGACGATAGATGTGTTATCAGTTTAAAAGGAACCATGCGGATTCCTCCTTCCCCGCCCATTGCCCTCGTCTCCCTTTCCCTGCTGGCCGTGCCGGTTTCCATGGCTGATACAACAGACTCCGGAACCTCCCCTTCCATTCAAAATGAGGGAAAAGAAAAAAAGGCGCCTCAATTCAAACTCACGCTGAGGGAATATACCCATCCCGGCGGAGAAGCTACCTGCGTGTTACGGGACAGTTCCTTCCCTTATCCCAAAGATTACATGCTGCAGGATTACCTGGCGGCCCTGGAGCAATTCCTGGAAGAACAGCAGGCCAGGGGAATGCCGCTGGAAAAAATCACTTGCTTTTCCACGCCTTCCCTGGGACGGGCAAAGGACGTCCAGGAAAAATTCAAGCAGCTGGCGAGGGAGGGGAAAAGCCGTGTCTCCAAAAAGGACGGCCATTACATGAGCGTCTGCGTGAGGCTGGTACGGGAGGAAAAACTGCTCGCCCCCTACAGGGAAACCTTCAAGCGCTTCGGATTGGAGGTGGACGACACCCTTTTTGGAGAATCCAAAATGGCAAGGGCTCCCTTGGACGTGCCGGGAAGAAAAACCCCCGTCTATTATTTTACGGGAGGGATGGTGAACCTGAAGCTGGCTCCCCTGAAACCGCTGGAACAAAAGGCTCCATAAAAAATAAAAATGCGCCGGGACAAGCCGCTTTTACACCGGACGGTTGAATTTGTGCGTCTTATCCCGGCCTTTTTTACAATGGCCCGCAAGGACGGTTGTCCATTCCTTATGGACCGCGACCATGAACCCAAAATGAAAAAAGTGGACGGGGAGGAACATCCCGCTTCCGACTTCGCCTATGTTCCCGACCCGGAAAAGCCCTCCACCTGGAAACTGCCGATTTTCAACATGCATCATGTAGGGGGCGCCCTGGCCGCCATGACCAGTGACTACCGCGGCAATCCCGTGGAAATCCCGGAAGGAGACCGCCACGCCGTCATGAAAAAAATCCTGGCCCGGAAAGCGGAGCTGGAACAGGAAAAAAGCTGACTCCGGCTTCTTGCATTCCTTTTTTCTTGCGCCTGGAAACAAGCCGGGAAAGATGGCTTTCTCCCCCGGCTCCCTTGATTCTTTGCCATCCGGCAGGGTAAAACCTGCCGGACTTTTTTTGTTCCGCCGCCTGCTGCGCGCCGCGGGAAGCTCCGCAATTGTCCCCCCCACTTATAAAAGAGGCAGACCTTCACCTCTTTTCTCCCCTTTATCCATGTAATGGCATGGCCTTCCACCGCCGCCTGTGATAGAATCCCTCCACCCCTTATTCCGGGAAAACGGGAACGGCGCGGCGTTCAGCCGCCTTTTCCCGGACAACGGCTGCCGAATTTCCCGCAAAGGCGGAATACCCGGAACGCCATTCCTTCCTCTTTAAACGCCATGACCGGAGAAAAAGTGAAAAAATGCCTTTGGCTCTTCTGGATCAACCTCTTTATCGGGGCATTCACGTTCGGGGGCGGCTACATTGTCGTGCCGATGATCAATAAATACTTTGTCTGGAAAAAACGGCTGTTTTCCAAAGAGGAGCTTCTCTCCATGGCCGCCATCGCGCAATCCACGCCCGGAGCCATTGCCGTCAACCTCTCCGCGCTGGCGGGGCACCGCACCGCAGGCATGGCCGGAGTCATTTGCAGCTGCCTGGGCGCCATCATCCCGCCGCTGGTCATTCTTTCCATCATCACCGTCTGGTATGACGCCTTCAGTTCCAATCCCGCCGTGGAAGCGGTCCTCCGGGGAATGCAGGCAGGCGTGGCGGCCCTCATTGTGGACATAGTCGTGGACATGTGGCAGATGATCCTGCGCAGAAAATCCGCCCTGCTGAACGCGCTGGTTCCGGGCGCGTTCCTCGCCAGCTTCGCCTTTCACGCCAACATCGCCGCCATTCTGGCCGTGTGCTGCCTCCTGAGCCTGTGGCACGTCCGGAAAACGCTGGGAAGGAGGGCCGGATGACTCAGGCATTATGGCAGCTTTTCAGCGTCTTTCTCCAGATCGGAGCGTTCAGCATCGGAGGCGGCTACGCCGTCATCCCGATGATCCGGGACCAGGTGGTCATTCACCAGGGCTGGATTACCCAGAAGGTTTTTACCGATATCATCACGATTTCCCAGATGACGCCAGGCCCTCTGGCCATCAACACCTCTACCTTCGTCGGGCTGCAAATCGCCGGCATTCCCGGCGCCGTGGCGGCCACCCTGGGCTGCATCATTCCCGGCGTGGCGGCGGCGCTGCTGCTGCACCTTTTCTTCCAAAGGCATAAAAAATCCGCTTATGTTTCCGGGGTGCTGGAAGGGCTGAAAGCGGCTTCCGTGGGCCTGATCATGTCCGCGGGCGGCACCATCCTGCTGCTGACCTTCTGCGGCACCTTTGACTGGCACGCCATCGCGGAAGTGGACTTCCCGAGCATTCTCCTGTTCGGCGCGGCCCTGTTCGTCCTGCGGAAATGGAAAATGAACCCCATCCTGCTGATGACCCTGACGGGAGTGGCCGGATACTTCATTTACGGACTGTCCTGAAATCCGGCGCGGACGCGCTGAAAAACGGAGGAAGGTTCCCGCCCTCCCTCGGCGCAAATAGGATGAAAGGATCAAATCATTTGATCATCAAGCGGGTTAATCAGCACAATATAGCGGCTTTTCCCGAAAACGGATTGGAGAAATTCAACAGGATTCAAGGAAGACCAGTGAATGAACGGCTCTATCAGGATCAATGGAAATAACATTCAGAATAATCCTATATAAGTGAATATCAATGACATGCTGAAATAAAAGCATGTCTTCCCTTGAACAGGCCATCCAAATCCCGGTCATCACGGATAGGAAATGCGGAACACCGGAGAAAGGGACGCAGCCAGCTATCTTACGCATGGCGGGCGGCGCCTTCCTTCTCCCGGCAGTTTCACGCCAAAACATGACTGATGAAAAAATGAGTACTAAAGACATTCACGAAATGCAGGACCCGCGCGACGAATTCCGCCAGGAAGGGTATGAAAAACAGCAGCAGAAAGCTCCCGGGCTCCAGTCCGAAATGGAACCCGTGCCGGACGCCGGAGAACAAAGCTATCATGGCTGCGGCAAGCTCCGTGGACGGAAGGCCCTGGTCACGGGGGGAGATTCAGGCATAGGCCGTGCGGCCGCCATTGCGTATGCACGCGAAGGAGCCGACGTAGCCCTGAACTACCTTCCCGAAGAACAGAGCGATGCCGAGGAAGTGGCGGAGCTCATCAGGAAGGAAGGGCGGAACGCCGTTCTGCTGCCGGGCGACCTCAGCGATGAAGCCTTCTGTCAAAAACTCGTCAGGGACGCTCTGGAAAAACTTGGCGGCCTGGACATTCTGGCCCTGGTGGCCGGCAAGCAGGTAGCGGTGGAGGACATTCAGGACATTACCACGGAGCAATTGACTAAGACATTTGAAGTGAATGTTTTCTCCCTGTTCTGGATTGCCAAGGAAGCCCTTCCGCACCTCAAGCCGGGAGCGAGCATCATCACGTGTTCTTCCATCCAGGCCTACCAGCCCGGCAAGAACCTGGTGGACTATGCCTCCACGAAAGCGGCCATCATCGCCTTCAGCCGCGCCCTGGCCAAGCAGGTAGCCTCCAAGGGCATCCGGGTGAACGTGGTAGCTCCCGGCCCCATCTGGACGGCTCTGCAAGTGACCGGAGGCCAGTTGCAGAAGGACCTGCCGGAATTCGGGCAGAAAACGCCCCTCAAGCGGGCCGGACAGCCCGTGGAGCTCTCCGGCCTGTACGTCTTCCTCGCCTCCCAGGAATCCAGCTTCATCACTGCGGAAGTCTTCGGCGTCACCGGCGGCATGCATCTGGCCTGATACGGAAATCCGCGGCCCGGGAAAAGGCTTCATGCTGCCTGCCCGGCAAACCCGGAACCATGGCCCGTTCCCTTTCCGGACTCCCGGAAAGGGAAACTTTTGCCGCCTTCATCCCTCCGCGGAAGCATGAACTCCATTCATCCGTCAGGCAAACCCCAGCAGGCGCGCCGTTCCCGCCACCAGAAGGCACATCACGACGCCGCAGGCCGTCGGAATGGCGAAGGCAAGAACAGCCCACTTCCATTTGCCCGTCTCCTTGCGGACGGTGAGAAGAGCCGTTGAACACGGCCAGTGCATCAGGGAAAACAGCATGGTGCACAACGCCGTCACCCAGGTCCAACCGTTATTGGTCAGGAGGGACTTCAGCTCGTTCATATCGTCCATGTCCATCATGTTGTCGGAAGCCAGGTAACCCATGATGATGAGGGGGAAAACGATTTCATTGGCCGGAATGCCGAGGATGAACGCCATCAGGATCACGCCGTCCAGACCCATCAGCCGCCCGGCGGGGTCCAGCCACTGCGTGCCGTGGACAAGCAGGCTGGAGTCTCCAACGCGGATATTCGCCATCAGCCAGATGACGATTCCCGCCGGAGCCGCCACCATTACCGCGCGCCACAGGACCGCCAGGGTTCTGTCCAGAAAGGAGCGGACGATCACGCGGCCGATCTGGGGCTTGCGGTAGGGGGGCAGTTCCAGGGTAAAGGAAGACGGAGTTCCCTTGAGAATCGTATGGGACAGGAGGGCCGTTATCGCAAACGTCATTCCCACGCCCAACCCGATCAGCAGCACCAGGCCCGCCACGGAAGCCAGCGGCTGCAACCCGGACGCCACCGTCCCCGCAAAAAACATGGTCATGAGGGCAATCAGCGTCGGGAACCTGCCGTTGCAGGGGACGAAATTATTCGTCAAAATGGCTACGAGCCGTTCCCGGGGGGAATCGATAATCCGGCATCCGGTGATGCCCGCGGCATTGCAGCCGAACCCCATGCACATGGTCAGCGCCTGCTTGCCGCAGCCGCAGCACTTCTGGAACACCTTGTCCATGTTGAACGCCACGCGGGGCAGATAACCGGAATCCTCCAGCAGCGTGAAGAGGGGGAAAAAGATGGCCATGGGCGGCAGCATGACGGACACGACCCACGCCACCACGCGGTAAACGCCCAGCACCAGCACGCCGTGCAGCCATTCCGGAGCATGCGCCAGGCGGAACAGGTCCGTCAGCGCCTCCTGGCCTTTTCCAAGCAGGTCGGCCAGCCATTGGGAAGGATAATTCGCCCCCACGATGGTGATCCAGAAAATCAGCACCATCAGGGCGAACATCAGGGGATAAGCCGTCCACCGCCCCATCAGCACCTTGTCGATGCGCCTGTCGCGCCCCAGCCCCCCTCCGTCCGGCAAAGCGACCACTCCCCTGCACAGGCGTTCCGCCTGTTCCACGAATACCGCCGCCACGCGGTCGCCAAAAGAACTGCCTGAAGAACCGGCCTCCGCGGCGGCGGCCTCACGGAGAATCTCCTGCACCTCCTTCTCCTCTCTCAAACCGGTTCCCGCGTACTGCTCCAGAAGCCGCAACGTTCCCTCGTCCCCTTCCAGCAGCTTGACGGCTGCCCAGCGGGGCGACAAACCGCGCCACGGAAGACGCCCGGCCAACATTTCCAAACGCGCCAGCCACGGTTCCACGTGCTCCCCATAGGGCAGCCGGAGGGGGGGCCGCCTCTCTCCGGACCACGCCATCCGCTGCACCGTATCAGCCAGAACGTCCAGGCCTTCACCTTTCGCCGCCGATGCCGGAACCACGGGAACTCCCAGGCGTTTTTCCAAAAGCGGGCAGTCGATGCGGATGCCCTTCCGCCGGGCCTCATCCATTAAATTGACGCAGACCACTACATTTCCCGTCGTTTCCATCACCTGGAGGGCCAGGTTCAAATCCCGTTCCAGATTGGTGGCGGAACAGACGACAATGACGGCATCCGCGTCACCGAAACAAATGAAATCCCGTGCCGCCTCTTCATCCGAAGAACAGGCCAGCAGGGAATACGTGCCCGGCGTATCCACCAAAAGGTACTCCCGGGGACCGCGCCCCACAATGCCTTCCGCGCGGACGACCGTCTTGCCGGGCCAGTTCCCGGTATGCTGCCTCAGCCCCGTCAGCGCATTGAACACCGTGCTCTTTCCCACGTTGGGAGCGCCCGCCAGGGCCACGATGGGCATGCGTTCTTCCGCCGCGCCGGAAGATCCGCCCTTCTCCGTTCCGCTGTCCAGCCTCACCCGTTCTCCTTCCATGGCTGATTTCACGCGGACTTAACGGTAATCATTTCCAGATCGGAAGACCTGAACGCCATGACCGTTCCGCGCACAAGAAAAGCGACGGGGTCTCCGAACGGCCCCCGTTCCAGGCATTCCACCCGGGTGCCGGGAATCATGCCTATATCCATCAACCGCCGTCTCAAACGGCCTTCCATCCCGAGAGACTCAATCCTGGCGGTCTCCCCTTCAGGCAACTGGTTCAATGTCATTGTTAGTTTTCTCCTTTCCATTAATTGTTCATGCAGAAACTTCCACGAGGATGGCGTCAGCGGCGGCGGCAGGCAATTCCAGCCGCTGTCCTTCTTCCGCCTTCACCAGAAACGCTCCGCTGTGCGCTTCCGCCTCCATCAGGGCTACCGTTTCATGAAGATGAATGCCCAGGGAGGTGAGAAGCTCCAGCAGCTCTTTCGATTCGGGAACGCGCCTGATTACGGCCGGAATCCCTGCCGGGATGTCGGACAGGCGGGAAAGCGGCCCTTCCGGCAGCGGCCCGTCCTCCCTCCCCGGAATCCTCCTTCCGTGGGGGCACATCTCCGGATAACCGAGAAAACGGTCCAGTTTTTCCATCAAGCGGGGGGAAGCCGCATGTTCCAGCTTCTCCGCCTCTTCATGAACGTCCCCCCACGAATACCCGAGATGTTCCACCAGGAAAACCTCCCACAGCCGGTGAATGCGCACCAGCTGCATGGCGGCTTCCTCTCCCTTCCGCGTCAGGCGGATGGAGCGTCTTTCCATGCTCTCCACCAGGCCTTCCTTCTCCATCTTCCGGATAATCTCGCTGACGGAAGCGGCAGAAACGCCCAGATAATCAGCAATATGCCTGTTGCCGACCCTCTCCCTGCTCCGCTGGAGCTCGGCGATCGCTTTCAAATAATCTTCACGGCTGCTGGTCATGGCTCTGATGATCTCCTTCGTTATAAGGTATACCTAACAAAATGATATTTCGCTCAAACAAAAAAGCCTCTCCCGTGTCAGCAGAGCCATTTTTTTCCATTACGCAAACGGCAGGGAACGGCTTTGAAAAGGAATTAGGCGCATTCCTTCATTTCCCGGTTGTCCCCGCAGAAAGTTCCTGCTTGAATAAGGCATGTCCTTCGGCGGCACTGCTCTGTCTTTTCTTCTTTTAACGGCCCTGCTCCTTCCCACGGCGCATGGCGGCCCGCTGGATGCTCCCGTCATCACCCTTGGAGAGAAAAAAAGCCTGTTCGGAGAAAAGGCGCAGGCTAATGAATACGTCAGCTATGCCCTCTACTACTGGCCTGACCCCGCCAATCCGGAAGGCCCCTACAAGCCCATTGACGGCAAAAAGAACCAACGGCTCCGCAGCATGGACGACAGCGGCAAGATGGCCGCTTTTATCGGTACGGTTTGCAGCCTGGGACGCCAGTACGAACTCAACAGGGACCCGCGAGCCGCTTCTCGTGCCGGGGAATGGCTGAGAGCCTGGTTCATTGCTCCGGCAACCCGCATGCAGCCCCACCTGAAATACGCCCAGATCCGCCCCGGACACCGGACGGAAGGCGACGGAGGCGGCATCATAGACCTTTACCGCATGCCCGATTTTCTGGATGCCCTGGCGGCGTTGAAACGCTCCGGGGCCTTGACAAAAGAGGAATGGAAGCGGGTGGACGCGTGGCTGAACCAGTACTACGCATGGCTGGCCACCAGCAGGCAGGGCAGGCATGCGCATACGCGCAGCAACAACCATTACCTGTTCTATGTGGCGCAATGCGCCCATCTGGCTCACTTTCTGGGCCGCGACAACGAAGCGCGCCAATGGCTGGCGGAAGCCTTCGCCAACATGGACCGCCACATTGCCCCCGACGGTTCCCAGCCGGAAGAACTCAAGCGGGCGGAACCATGGCAATACAGTGTTTACACCCTTCAGGCCTGGGGCTACCTCGTGCAAATTGCGGAACGCATGGGAGATAAAAACTACCGTTACCGGAAAACGGCCGCCGGGGCTTCCATCCAGAAAGCTGCGGACTATCTCCTGCCGTTCCGTACCCATCCGGAAGCGTGGCCCTGGAAAGGCTCCAGGGCAGGAACCCCGCTTCCCGCCATCTTTGAACCGTCCCGGCCGGATAAGGAAAAACAGGACCGCCCTTGAACAACGGCAGCTATTAAAATTGCCTTTGATTCATTGGAAAACCCCTTGTTCGGCAGCATCACGGCACCCGGAAAGAGACGTTTTCCCGGGAAACCTGTTCAGTAAGGAACATTCCGGCGGCATCTTCCCTTCTCTTCGCGGCTTTCCATTCCCACGGCGGGATGGGATTCGGCTCCGCCCAAAGGCCTTTTTTGGACTTCCTGGCCTCCGCTTCAAGGGAAGCGAGTTTCCGGCTGGCGGAAAAATTTTTATAGATCCACGCCCATCCATCCTTCACCAACTCCTCATTGACGAACACCTTTCCATACCAGACTTCCCCCAAAATACGGCCGTACCTGTCATGCTGGCTGTACTTGACTGTAACCGTCTCTCCCCAAATCAGCTTTTCCAGATACTCCTTGGCTCCTTCATACCCGTTTTGCCCCCTTTCCGGCGTATCAATTCCTTCAAGCCGTATCCGGTAGGTCCGCTTCTGTTCGGGCGTTTTTTCCAGGAGAGTAATGGTATCGCCGTCAATCACGTTAATCACAACTCCCCTGATACTTTCACCAAAAGCCATGCAAGAGCTCATCAGGAAAACCAGTAGCCATCTCATAAAAAAATGATATAATTCAAAAAATTGCAACAAGCAATCATTCTTTGGAGAAAGTCTTTCCCGCACCGGCCGGTCGGCCGCAAATGAAAACAAACATCCATGGCAGCACCGTTGGAACATGAGGTTCCAGAACGTTCATTGCGCTTCCCGGCACACCACACCGCAATCCCTGAACCTATTCCGAACCTGGCCGGAGCATTGATAGGCCAGACTGCATCACTGCTCCGCGCGGAAAAGCCTGCATTCCGCTGCCGGCTTAAGGATAACAGGAAGTTTCATGCAGTTACCCATGAAACCGCTTGCGAAAACCGCGCGTCCAGCATGGAACCGGATGCCCAGCGGCATTCAGCAGGATGAAACACGGAACCCTGTTCACTTCTTCAATTCCTCGGCAATTCTGCCGAGGTTCTTTTCCGTTGCCTTCCTCAACTTTTCCTGCTGTTTCCAGTTCCAGGCTGTTCTTTCGGATACTCCGGCCTGTTCCGCCAGCCAGCGCACGGCGCCGCTCGTGTCACAGCCCGTTTTCTTCTGGATGACTTCCAGCAGTTGAGTGACATATTTGTTCATGGTTTCCCGGGTTGACGTTATTTCGATTCCCACGCCCGGCTGAATTCGCCGTCCCGGAACAGGGCCGCAATGCCGCTGAGCTGCTTGAGGCGCAACAATTCCTCCGCATCCATGCCGAGGTTTTTGAGTATCCACGCATCCGACATGCCCGCTTCCGTCAGTTCCTGGATAATGCTGGTCATCAGTCCGATATTGTGAGACCCGCGGGCACGGTTGTGCCTGATGGTGGAGGCCATGCGGTTTCCAAGAGGCTTGTCGATAACGGCCACCGGCATCATGCCATCCTCCCGTTCGTAGATGTCGCGGTAAGTTTTCATGATCTGGCAGCGGTGGAAGCCGTCAACGATTTCATAGGTGCCGTCCTCCAGTTGATAGCAGACAATCGGCATCGTGTAGCCGTCCTCCTTGATGCTCTGGTAGAGCAGCTTCATTTCAGGCGGCGCCACACTGTTCGGGTTATAGGCATTGGAGCGGATTTGGTCCAGCGGAACACGCCGGATTTGATAAACGGGGGATTGATAGGGGGGGTTCATGAAATGTTGCGGTATTTGTTGACGGCGGCACGGCGCCGGGCAATCGCTCCCTTGGTTGGACTGAATCCGGCATATCTGCAGAAATAGTCATTTTTCATGATGCAGATGCACATGCGCTTGTAAGAGGGCACCTGCCGGAAATTGCTGACGGGCATGTCGTCGGGATAACCCATGAATTGAACGATATCGCGTCCATCGTAGCGACCCGATTTTCCCGTCACGGCAGCCAGCGGGTAGGCCGCCAGCACTTCATCGGCGGTTCCGGGATCGACGGTTCCCCCCTGCATCCAGTACCTTTTGGATTTTTCCAGGATGTTGTTGTAGTGGGCCGCCGTCCTCGCATCCATCGTGGAAAGCAGGAATTCATAATACGATTTCCAGGTATGGCCGGGCGGCAGCTTGATGGTTTTCCAGCCCATGGCCGTCGTGCCTCCGTACAGGCCCGTAAAATTGACGCCGTTGACCCGGCCGATCATGCGCGCCCAGTTGGAGGGATCGATCACTTTGTAGAGCTTCAGGCTTTCCTGGGCACAGTCGTTGAACGGGCTTGCCACCCGCATCTGCCCGGCAGTAAGGCCCGCCTGGTACAAGAGGTCATAGAGACGGTTGTAGTCAAAACCAAAGCGGGCGGTGGCCGTCCAAATATCGCTGACGCGCCAGTCATAGAGAGGGTAAACGTTGGCCGTCACGGCACTGGTCTGCGTAATCCACTTCCTGCCCTCGTAGGATCTCCTTTTTTTGCCGCGTGCCACGGCCGCGTACCTGTTGAGGCTTTCATCCGCCCGCAGCCCCACCATGACAGCGGTGGTGCCGCGCTTTTTGGCAAAATGGCGCGAGAGCTTGTCCTGGAATTCGTAGTCCACCATGCCGTGCCGGAACGGAACGTCCAGATTCCCTTCGTGAACCACATAGGGATTTTCCGGCATGGCCCGCACCCACAGTTTTTTTTTGGCGGCGTCCCACGGCGTCCAGTAAGGTTCCCCCAGGGCGCATGCCGACTGGGCCTTAATCGGCACGCAGTACCACATTTTACGGATGCCCGGGAACTGTTCCAGGAACGTCCGGGTCACATACTCGGTCGTCATCTGGTACTGGGCCTCATAATCAAGGTGGTACATGGTCAGCTTGTCCAGCAGACCGTGTTCGTCGGCGTAATTGTAGCACAGATTGAGCAGGACGCCGCTGTCCTTGCCGCCCGAGAAGGCCACCAGAACATTGTCAAACTCCTGGAAGCAATAGGCTATGCGCTCCAGGGCCGCTTCATAGACGTTTTTGTCCAGGTAGGTTTTCACAATTCTTCCAGAGCCTTTCTTCCGTCACCCATCGTCAATTCCCTGCCGGGCGGAAATACGCCGGCACGGATACTATTGACGGAGGCCATGTATTTTTCCTGAAGTTCTTTTAGTGGCTTGCAGTCGATAGGGATATCCCATGCTTTTCCAAACAGGGCTGCAACGCCTTTATGCCCGCATAAGTAAATAACATCATGTTTTTCCATGTTTTAAAATACGCAGTAGGTGATTGTTCGCTGTTTTCCTGCAACAACGCCAACCTACTCAATTATTATAGCAGGTCAATGCTTTTACTGCAATTATTTCAGTAATTTTATTTCAATTCGCCTTCTTCTCAAAATACCTATGCTTTTTAGCGAGTAACGCCATTCCCGACGTTCCGCGCCCATGACGGCATGGCCGCCTTCTCTTTTCCGGAGCGTCCGCATCATTTTCAGCATCAATGTTCCGCTATGGGAATCACGGCCCTGAGCCTGGGGATGCAGGAGCAATTACATCCTTGGGCGTCACGTTGAATGGACAAATTCTGCGATGACGGCGTTATGCCCGGTCTCTCGTCACGAACGTTTTTCCCAAGCGCCATCCTGCGTCCGCATTTTTCAGATTGGCGAGGCAGCCTGCTGTTCCCTATTGAAGGAAAGATATCTGGCCTTTCTTTTTCAAAAGCCAGGAAGCCTGGCGGAATACGGCTCTGCCAGTCACGCTTTGAGCAAGTTGCCAGGTTCGCCTTCAGCGTTTCATGATGCCCTCCGGCACACCAATTTCATGCCAAGACGGAATCAAAATCATGCTTCACTATGATTCACGGCCGATTTCGCATGAATTCCGCCTTTTTCACCCTGAACCGGGCAAAAAACAACCCTCACAAGCAGTTGCACTTGTGAGGGTTAGAAAATTAATGGCTCCCCCGGTTGGGCTCGAACCAACGACCTAGTGATTAACAGAGAACCAAACAATAATCGCAACTTATTCTTTGTTATATATTTATCAAATTATTAGTACGCCAACTATACGCCACGTCGAGATTCAAACGTGAAGACTTGCGGTCATTTATCATCATTTCTCGTGTTTCTTTCTTGTGTGGAATCCTGAAAAAAGCTACCGCACTCATTTTGGCGTGCCGGGGACGTCAGGCCTGGAGAAGTTCAGGATGCTTGCTGACCAGTTCCAGCAAGCGGGCGGAGGAACCGCTGGGGCGCCGCTGACCGCTTTCCCACTTGATCAGTGTCGAAAGACTCACGCCCAGCAGACGGGCAAAATCCTTTTGAGTGACGCCCCGGGACTGGCGAAGCTGGGCAATGGCGTTTTCATTGGCCCATGCACGGGACTTGCCGGGAACGATGACCGCCGCCCGGGGTTCAGGCAGGGGTGTCCCGTCCGTCAGGCAGTCCTCAACGTACAATTCCGCGCATTCATCCAGATTCCGCGCTACTTCTTCGACGGTGTCTCCGTGGGTGCAATCGCCGTCCAGTTCCGGCAAGGAACCGATAAAGCATTGATCCTCGTCACTCCACCGGATAAGCCTTGCATAAGGACGGGCAAGGCATTTTATTTCTTTCTGGTTCATGGTCTTTTTGATTCATGGTTTGGACAATCGGCAAGGGGACTTACGCCCCCTTGCCTTTTGCTTCCTCGATCTTTTTGCGGACTTGCTTGATCAGGTAAGGCTTGGCATCGTCTCCGTCCTTCCCGGGGATGGTAGCGGAAACGCCGGACGGGTGTTTGAACCGTCTATGGGAGCCTTTCCCTCCTGGTGTTCGTTGGAATCCGTTTTGGATCAGGGAGGCAACAATATCGCGAATTCTTGTTGCCATGTCGGGAGAATATAACACTATGTGTTGTTTGGCAAACAAAAAATAACACATAGTGTCATTCCTCAATCGGTACGTGTAAAAATCATGTACCAATTTTTGATTTTGCGAATCACCTCTTTCTCGTGTTCCCGGCAATCTGTTCCAAGAGGCGGATAATGACTCTGATGTCTATCCAACCAAGCTTGGGAAGAAAAGAGCATGTATAGTTAGTCCACCCAAAGTTAGGCTTTATACCCTATTCCAAATCATCTCACTCTAAAATTTCATATTTATAATATATTTATTTTAATAATGTTATGAATATAAATAGGGGGGGGGGGGGTATTTTTTTCTTGCAGTGAATAATGGATTCTTGTAAAAAATAGGTAACTTCCCTGCTCCAATATTGTTCTAACAAAAAAACTATTGCTATGCGTTTCTTACTCTTAACTGTGACAATACTGTCTATAATTGGAGCTGTCTGGTACAATAACAAACTGGAAACATCACAACAGCGAGAAAGCGAGTCTCTTGTTGCTGAATACGAAAAAGCCGAAGAGACTACCCAGCAGAAGATTGATAAATTGGATAAAGAAATGAACGAAGCATCTACTGCTATTGATCTAGAGGAGGATATTTATCAAAAAAAGATTTTGGCTTTGCAAGATAAAAGAAAATTGGAAGCGGAAACAAGTCAGCAAAATGCTGAAAGAGCTCTGCGAAGAAAAAAAGCAGCTTTAGAGGCAGCTCTTGTTAAAAGAAAACTGAACGCAGAAGAATGGAAAGCCACCTTAGCGACCTTTAAAACACGCCGAGCTGAAATCGCTAAGCTTCTGAAAGAAAACAGGGAACAAATAGCCTCCAATAATCAGAAACTGGCTGATAAAATCAGCGAAGACAGGAACGATATGGCAAAACGGGAAGACGAAATGAGAAGACAAGCCTCCTATAATCTTACCTACGAAAAAAAATCAGGGAGAGGAACTACTTATGCTATCATAGAGGCTAAGGAAGCTATGGTGAAGAAACATCAATCCATGACGAGAGCCGTTAATCTGCAAAATCAAAGACTCATGGCATCTATTTCTGACATGGAAAATGAACTTGTTCAAATGGATAGGGCTGAAGAGTCTTTCATGGATAAAAATTCTCCTCATAATAAGCCAATAAACGCTAATTTAGATCACTCCAAAGAATTTGTAGCTGAAATTGATAGCGCAGACCCAGAACAAGAAAAACTAGCCAATAGCCACAAGGAAACGCTAGAAGAATTACAGGATCAATTTGATAACGCAGAAGAGAAAAAAGCTAGGCTTGTAAGAAAATGGGAAAAAGAACGTCAAGAGTTCAACAAAACCAAAACAGAATTGAATAGGAAACATTACTCCGCCCGAAACAATGCACAATTCACAGGATATGGCATTATCGGACTTTTTGCCTTGCTCTCCTTTGTGTCTTTCTGTTTCTCCAACAGATATGGAGCTTAGATAGGATCATTTAAGCGTATCAAGGATTGAATACGCCCCCCCCCGAGGTCAGGGGCGTTGGTGTTAGAGTGTTGCTGATGATTATCTCCGGAAGGGCGCATTAACAACACCACCAGGGCGCTTTTGTCTTTCCGTCGTGTTGGCCCACCTCTTAATGGCGTTAAGTTCTGCGTTAAAAGTACTCATATTGTTGTCCATTTGTTGTTTCAAGCCCTTGATAGCTTTCCTTGACGCAATACCCAACTCGGTTAATTTGGCAACATAGAGCTTTCCAATCTCACGCATTTCTTCTGGATCAATATATCCATCGGCTGCGGCAGCTTGGATATTTTTCCTTATTTCGTCCAAGGCTTTATTGGCTATAACGGATTGTTGATTCTTTGACCCCTTGCCGGTCTTGACAATCAAGCCTTCCACAAAGGTCTTGATAGCTTTATCGGCTTCTTGCTTCTGTTCCCGCTGAAGGTTCTTCAATTCACGTTCCCGTTCTTTATCAAGCTTCTCCTGGGCCTTCTTAGCTTCCTTCTTGTCTTCATTCTTCCATTCCTTTTTTCCTACCCTAGATTCTTTACTTCGCACTTGCTCATTTCTCGCTTCTTCTGTTTCAAGACGCAACATTCCTTTTTGAATAATCACACGCTCTTTCAAAATACCATTTAATTCTTCTTGGTGCTTTCCGGCCTCCTCTATTGCTGTTTTTTGTCTGGCTTCAATCTTTTGAAGGGAGGTTTTATATTCTTCGGTTCTTTGTTCGTCAGTAACAGGTTTTCCATCTTTGCCTGTACCGTAAGAAGGTTGAAACGATATACCTTCTTCTTCCAGTCTTTCTTTAATTTTATCAATACGAGAGTTTGAGTTATCAAATATCTTTTGGCTGTTATCTCTCGTATTTTGAAGTTTTTCCCTTTTTGATAACAAGGGTTCTAAAGATTGCTTCACAAGCGCCTGATTAGAAAAATCATTTGTCCTTGTGAAGAAATCCAATTGTTTTTGTAATTCTTCTATTTTCTCCTGTATTTTTGCAAGACTCCCGCCTGTTGCGTTAAGGCTATCTTTTGCAGAACTTTGTTCTCTAAATAATCCAGCCATTTCCTCTACAGTTGGAAGAGACATTTTCATATTCTGCAGGCGTGAGTTTTCATCTAACGCGGTATTTCTTTTCCCTTCGGCATCCCCCTGTTTGTCAGCTAAGGCAAGGTCTTCCTCATGGGCGGTTTGAATCTTTGCCCGCTCCGTTATTCTTTCAAGCTCCTGATCCAAGAGCAAAAGCTTGTACTTTCTTTCATGCTTGCTGATTTTGCCGTCCTGGTACTGTTCTTCTACCTCAAGGCGCTGCATCTTGTTTTTCCAGGTATCCGCTCCCTGCTTCTCGGCAATCTCCATCTTGCGGAGGGTAAGCTGATATTCAATTTCCCGGGTCTGCTGCTGGTATTCGTACGTAATGTTTTTGACGTACTGTTCATACTCCCGGTTGACGACGTTGGCCGCATCCTCCTGTTTCGTTTTCTGGAAAAGAGCAAGGCGTCCTTTTTCGGCATCCCTCAAATACTGGTTGATTTCATCATGCTTCCTCTTTGCCTTATCGGCGGCCTTGTCAAGTTCGTCGCTTTTGGCTTTGAAATGGTCAATCAGGGCACTAATGCCCGCGGTAAGACCCTGGATCAGCAGCATGGCCCAGCCCAGCGGCCCCATGGCCGTCTTGATGGTGGTGCCGAACAAATGAATGAACGGAATGGCTCCCCGCAGGGAACTGGACATGCCGAGGATGCGCGTTGCCGCAATGGTGATTTGTCCGGCCATCCCCTTCACCTGCGTCGTGGTGAGTTCTCCGGCTTCCCCTGCCGTCTTGATGCGCCGTCCCAAATCCTGAATATTCTTCAGGGCGTCCGCCTGGGCTACGTTGTCCCCTGCCTTCCTGGCCTCTTCCAGCTTGGCAATGTAGGCTTCAAGTTCGGCCTGCAATTCCTCATAGGTGGCAGAGGCGCGGCGGTTCCCGGCTTCCAGACGTTTGACGGTTTCCGCAGCGGCCTGCTGCTTCCGAGCCTCCGCAGCTTCTGCCTTGTCCGCTGCCTTGTCGGCGGCGTCCATTTCCTTGTTGTAGTCGTCGATGATCTTTTGAAGGTTCTCGTCCAGGTCATCCCCCCACTTCGCCCCAAGGTCCAGGTTGGAAGTTCTATCGTTGAGGACTTCAAAGACGTCATCCACCTGTTCCAGCTTCTTTCGGAACTCTTCAGAGGTCAGCACGGCGTTGGTGACTTCGTCAATAAATCCGGTCAATCCCGGGTTGTCATTGAAGGCGGCTTTCATCCGGGAGCCGGCAGCGGTCAGGGCGTCGGCGTATTCGTCAAGTTTGCTCCTGGCGTTTTCCAAAGCTCTTTCCTGTTCCGACCCTATGCCCTCATTCATGGCGGCGCCGGTTTCCTCGGCTGCCTTTTTGGCATTGTTCAGGGCATCGGTTACTTGGTTGATGGCGTCCGCGCTTTCGCCGGCCCCCTGGGCCGCTTCCCGTGTCTTGTTAATGGCTTCCGCAGTCTGGTCGGCTCCGGAAGTGTCGGCGGTCGTCCTGATGTTGATGTTTAGTTCTTTGTCTGACATATCGTTTATTTATTGGTTGTTGAGATTCAAGCGGGCGTCGCAAAGGGCGTGCATGACCTCCCAGCGGGAGGATTGGGGAATGTGGGGAGGCCGGGGGTTCCCGACGCTGACCACGTCATAGGAGCGGGCGTAGTCCTCCGGGTCCGTCGTGACGCTGTCCCAGTTCCACCAGGACCAGCGCCCGGCCCGGTTGCTGGGCGTCCACGGACTCACCAGCCGGACGCGGTCATCTCCGCACAGGTCAAAGACGGTCCGGGCAATCGTCAAATCCTCCGGGGCCAGCGGTAGCAAGTCACGTTCCTGCAGGACTGCGTCCGTCAGTCTGGCCGCCCGCCCGCTCATGGCGTAGGCAAGCCCGTGGGCCTCCCGGACACCGTAGCCGCACGAATACCAGTCCAGGCCGGCACCGGGCATGCTTTCAATCCAGGAACCGGACAGAAGCGCTGTGTCGGAGTCAATCTTGACGACGATGTCATCATCCGCGGCGCCCCCGGCCAGCGTGGAAATAATCCCCCGGACGCATTCCGGGCCGCGCAGGTTGCCGTTGCGGGGGAAGCTGCTCTGACGGTACCGCGCCCCGTAAGCCAGGAAGGCCCTTCTGACGTTTTCCGGCACCGGGGCGGCGCTGTCATCCACTACCGTGACCAACGCCGCGGGAAGGGCTGTTCTGGCGCACCGGACGCAGGCAATAGCCTCGTTCGCATCCCCGGCATACGTAAAAATATAAATCCTGATCATGACTTTCCGGAGGGGCCGAAGGTTCCCGGGTGTATCTGCAAGTAGACTGTCCCCGCCTGATGCTGCACCACCTTGTTGCCGTCGATGGTGGCAAGGTGGAAATAATAGTCGTAGGGGGTTTCCCGGTCCTCTTCCGCGAGCGTAACGGGGTCGGAAACGCCGCCCACGGCGGACAGGTAGGAACCGAGGTATTTCGTGTCCTTGTCCAACTGGACCTTCAGCCAGACTTCCCCGGAGGTTGTCGGGCTCTTCACCCAGCCGCCGGAACCGGCGCCCTCCGGCAGCATGCCCCCGATGTAGTTGCCGGCATACATGGCTTTTCCCTGCCGGATGTAGGCTTCATTCACCTTCCCGGCGTCGTCATAAGCAAGCCGGCATTGGTAGCCGACTTCCACGGCGCTGGTGCCCATGGCCGGGGGTTCCTGGGCCTGTCCAATCTTGACGGACGGCCCCACGCTGGGGAGCTCCGGCTTTTTGCCGTCCAGGTCCGGGCCCGGGCTGCCCCCTCCGCCGTCCGGAACAATACCGCCGACGGAACCGTCGCCTGAAGAGGTGGAAGCGGATGCCTGGGACGTGTCCCGCAGGGCTTCCGCGAGTTGCTTGCTCTTGTCAATAGAGTCCTGAAGGGAGAGCTGTTCCGCGGCCCCTACCGTCACGTCAGACGCCCCCGTCTTGAGGTCCAGCGTTATTTCCTGGATGACGGAACGCATGGTTTCCCATTCTTTCAGGCCGCCCATGATGGAGAGGCGCCCCCCGCACACCTGGTCAAAGTCGTCATGCACGGTCGCGGAACCGTCATAGGGCATGGCCCGCGTTGCCTTGTAGATGCTCTCTGCGAATTTGGCGTATAGGGCCGCGGAATTGTAGTCTCCGGCGTCCCCCGGGTTGCCGGGGTCAACCGGGCCGTCCCCGTTGTCCAGGTATTCCACCGTTCCTTTGTCGTCCATCAGGTACCGGGCATGCGCAACGTTGGTTGTTGTCACCTCAAACGTGAGCAGCCCTATCCAGCGTTCACCGCCATCCGTGCGCCCGGCAAATTCGGGAAAATACTGCTTCACCGTCTCGGGCGGAGCCGTGGCGCGCAGCCGGACGTCAACCTTGACCTTGCCCCACTTGATTTTTGTGCTCTTGCCGTTGATCTGGCCTCCCGTGAGCTCGTGGGAAATGGCGTTGCGGTCATAGCCCCGGTGCTCTGCGTCCGCGGGCGTGATAGGTACCACTGTCGGGAGGTTGGCAACTTCCAGGTTGGCGCAGTCCGCCAGGGCCGGCACCCAGCGCTTGACGCGGGCCAGCCATTGAGCTTTTGCCGCGGGGAATTTGTCACCCCTGACGGTCATCCGGGGAGCGTCATAGCCCAGCGTCCCAGTTTCCACGGGCTCGTGCTGGCCGGAGGCATCCGACACATTGAGCCCGCCCGGCACATCCACCTCCGCAGTGACCACATAAGGCTGGGACAGGGACGCCCCCGGAGGGTAGACGGCCACGGCTCGCTGCACATTGGTGCCAATGGAGGCGTTGCAGGTCAGCCCTACGGCAGGGGGCACCAGGTCGGGCCGCGCCTTGAGGGAAAGGGTGCTCACGTCCACGGCGGACAGGTCAAGCACCACGTCCGGCAGGTTGGCATGATCGGCGATGACCAGCGTGACAGCGTCGTCAGAGCCGTATTCAAACCACGCGGCCATATTGGGGCGCCACTTCTGCACCTGGATAAGCAGGGAGGCGTAAGTCTCGGAAGAGTAGGCAAAGGGTATCAGTTCGGCGTCCTCGTCAATCCGAAGGTCATACCTGATGGGAACCAGAGCCGTTTTGATGGCGTGGTCCAGGATGCCGGACAGGGCGTCCTTGATTTTGGCCGTGGCCTGTTTGACCTCGCTCCCATCGGTGCCGTATCGATATGAGGCAAAGATTCCGCGGGAGCGCCCATCGCTGAAATATTGGATGTTGGCGAGATTCCACCAGTAGTCATGAATTTTGATGTCCCAGCTTTCGGAGGTGCCGTCCAGGGAGTGTTCCGGGTTGATGACCGGGCCAATGAGCAGGGTTTTCCCGCGCCAGACGACTTTCACTATTTCCCCCTCTTCGTAGGGGCATTCGGAAAAGCGGTCTACGGGCACGCGGAAGGAGACGGAGGCGCCCCCGAAGGAAAGCCGGCTGTAGGCGGGGCTTTCGGCGATGTCCAGGAATTCGCTGCTGGAAACGTCAAGGGTTTTCATAGGGGTTTGCCAAGAGTGAAGTTGTAGGAGACGATGAAATACAGCCCTGTCACTTTGGGTTCCGCGTCGGTGACGACGGCCTCGAACCGCTGCTCATGGGAACCGAGGCAGTCGGCCCATGCCAGGGTTCCCTTCCCCGCCGTCTTCCAGTCGCGGAGCCATTCGTAAAAGCTCCTCCACGCGTCCATGTGGGAATCACATTCCCGGACGGTGGAGATGGAGAAGGACATGGAAAGGTTCCCGAAGGCATCCAGGCGGGGAAACGGACTGTTGATGATGGGAGTTGCCGAGGTGCCGAACTGGACCGGGAAAGCGTGTTCCGGCAGGGCATCGAGCAGGCATTCCCCGGCGCGGACGACGGGGCGCCCGTCAAAAGTAACGGAAAAAGGAGAAACAGTCGTTTCCATGTCTCAAAAATGGTAAAGGGAATACGGGCCGCCCCTCCCCATGCAAAGAACCAGAGGGGCGGCCCGCGTGTTATGCCTCGGCAGAAGCCGGGAAAGCGATTTCCTCGGTGGGCGTCAGGGAATTCAGGGAGGAAGGAATAACCTCAAGCGTCAGTTTCGGCGTGAGCAGCTTGTTGTTTTCCGTGGGGAGTTCTACCTTGAGCAGCGCCGCGACTTCCAGGACCATAATTTCCTTCTTGTCTTCCTGGTACTTGGTAAGGCGCGCCCACATGTTTTCTCCGAATCTGGTGCGGGAGAAAGGCTGCACCTCCTTTCCGGCTTCCAAGCGGTCCGTCTGGTAAATGATCTGCCAAAGCAGCGGATTCATTTCCGTGACGTTCACCTCAATCGTGTTGCCGGTTACTTTGGTGTTCTTCCGGGTGACATAGGATTTCGTGGCGCGGCTGAACGCCGTGCGGGAGTCGTCTTCCGTGGCGGGAGTGATCTTGTAGTCGATGACTTCACCGCCCGGCAGCCAGGCTTTTGATTCCTTGGCCGGCTTGAAGCTTTCGTCAACGGTGTCCGTACCGCCGGTCTTCGTGATTTCCGTGCCGAAAGGGCACAAATCCAGGAAGGTACCGACAAGCATTTCCTTGTTGACCAGCTCGGGGGTCGGCGAGATTGTTTCTTCTTCGGGCATAATGGTTTTAATTTACGTTTTCAATAAAGGTCACTTTCCCGGACTCGGCATGCACCTTGTACACGTCTTCGGGGATGTGGACGATTCTTCCCCGCGCGGCAATGCCGTGAGGGAGTTCCAGCTTGTTGACGACAACCCGGCATTTGACGATGCGGGGCGCCGGAGTAGGGGCGGCCTCCTGGGCCGCGGGAGTGGTGGTTTTAGTTGCCATGTTTGATAATCAGGGTTGTTTCCATCGTCAGAACGATGGATTTTTTCAGGATTTTGGCCGGAGCAGCGGGTTTGGAGCTGGTTACAATCACCTCCGTCATCATCAGCCGGGCATGATTGCGGCGCCATTTGTGAAAGCCCGCCTGGATGATGTCGGCAAGGTCATCGGCGTCCCAGCCGTCGCCATCCAGAAGAGGGTTGCTCTCAACGGTGACATGCCATTTGGCCGTGTTCTTGCCGCCCTTGCTCAACTTGTCCGGCACGATTTCCGGACGCTCCATGATGATGACGGTTTCCAGGGAGCCGGTTACTCTCTTGATTTCTTCTTCGAGAGAGCCTTCCCACGCCTTGATGATGATTTCCGGGTCTTCTCCGTCGTTGGCTGCGGTGCAAATCTCCGCGGCCCGCTGGTAGAGGACTTCCGCAAATGCAATGACGGGCGATTTCTTCAGGGCTTTCTTCATATGGGGTTGCTCCAATCCTGGTGTTTTGGCCCTCCGTAGATGACTTCCCGGCGCTGGTCTCCATCGTAGGGGGCAAACTCAACTTCACAGGCAGCCACGGCGCGGAGTTTCGCGCGGGCGTCCTGGTATTGAGCCGCCCGCGCCGTCCCCTGAAGGGATTCGTTGGAGCCCGGAACGGAGCTGGTGACGGCATCCCGGACCAGAATGCAGGTGGTGAATACCAGCTCCGCGGGAACGGAACTGGTATTCAGCGCAATCCTGGCATTCCTGGGGCAGGAGTTGACCGCCGCCGCCACGTCGTTGCAGACCTCACGGATAATGTCGCTGATTTTGTCCTTGGCAATGGATTTGATTTCCTTGTCCTGGCAATAGCGGCTGACCGTTTCCGGCGTGATCTTGACGAGGGCCATTATCCAATTTTGGTTATACCTTGACGGCGAGAACGGCTTTCTGCGCCGTGTTGTCGCCGGCGGACGTTTCAGCCACGATTTTCAGGCGCAGCCAGGGGCCAGCCTCCAACGGGATACGCATGAGCACTTCGCCGGAGGCGGCGCCGTTGCCCTCGGCGCCCGTCGCGGTCAGCTTCGGGGCGTCCAATTCCGCCCAGTCGGCGCCGTCTTCAGACGATTCAACGGTTAGGGTCATCGTCTTGCCGGCTGCCAGCGCGGGAAGCGCTTCATGCGTCAGGGAAATGACGGCGCTGTCAATGCCGCCCTTCTGGCCGATGTGAATCGGGTCAGACGTGACCGTCTTCCCGGTTCCCGGCATGTTCAGGCGGATGGTGAGCGCTTCGTCATTGCGGTACATGTTTTTCATCATGTGGTGTGTTTCTCCTTTCTATGGTGAGGATTAGTTCTTGATGGCAAGCGGGCTGCGGTAAGCTTTGATGTAGTCATCAGCAAACGCAGCGCGGACATTCTCTTCACTTTCGTCATTGAGCAGGGAATCCACTTCCAGAATCTTGATCTTCTGGACGGAATCGGGGTCCGTGGCGATCATGCTTGTGTCTCCGCTGCCGCTGGTCGGAGTAATAAGTCGCGTTTTTTGCAGCCCCAGCTTGACCACGCCGTTCATGACCACATAGGTAATCATGCCGCGCAGGGCAGCCGGGAACAGGTTCTTGGCTTCCGCTACAAGTTCGTCCGTCAACGGGTGTTCGGGAGTAATGTTCTTGATGCGGGCCACGGCATACGGAGATTCCACGGCAATGCCGTTCCAGCCTTCCAGGCGTGAAGTGTAGGCCGTAATCGAACCTTCTTCCCCGTTCTTGGTCTTCCTGCTAACACGCTCTTCCTTGACAGGGGACAGCGCAAACGTCATTTGCTTACCATAGATGTAATGCAGGAAGTCATCACCCAGGATAACCAGATAGGCGGACGCCCCGGAGTTGTCGGCGCGGTTGGCTTTCGTATCTTCCCGCTTGGACGGGTCTGCGGAAATGGTCATGTAGTCGCCCATCTGCTCGGAAACGCAAGGGAATACGTCTTCGTCTTCCTTCAGGCGGTACCAGGTTTGCAGAGCTACGGAGGCGAGGGCCCCCGCCGTCACATTCTTGGTTTCCTTGGTCAGCAGTTTGGCTCCATTTTTGGAGCTGGTCACAACGGCCTTGTCCACTTCGATCGGGCCGTCAATGTAGTAGCATTTGACGGTCTTGTTGACTTGACGTGACGTCACGTTCTTGGCGCCGGCATTGGGCGGGCGGAACCCAATCCGGGGAACCCCCGCGGGCATGTTGATTTCGTAGCTGGTCCCGTCAATCTTGGTGACGGGAAACGTCGTCACTTCCGGAGAGGACAGCCCAAGGGAGCGGACGGCGTCCAGTACCTTGAGGGAGCCGGGGCCTTCCTGCTGGAGGACGTCCAGAAGGGTCATGTAGTCTTTATCAGGCATATTACTTGTTCAGGTTGTTGAGTTCGGTTTCAAAGGAGTTGCGAAGGGCGGCGGTTCCCGTGACGGGTTCCTTCTTGCCTCCGCCCGTCTTGCTGGCTTCCACGTCGTCAAACGCGGGGTTTTTCGGCAGGGCGTTGAGCTGCTTACTGGCGGCAACGTAGTCTTCCGTCAGGGCGCGCTTCCAAAAGTCTTTGGCGGCTTCATCCTTCGGGGCGATCTTGCCCGCGGCAATGGCGTCGGCAACGTCCTGAGCGGCGCGTTCCTCCACCTGCTTCTTGGATGCGGCAATTTCTTCCTGGTATTTCGCCAGTTCCTTCTTGCTTGCTTCCAATTCATCGGAGCTGGCCTTGCCTTTGTCTTGCAGGGCCTTGATGCGCTCCAACGCGACAGCCTCGGCATTTTCAGCCTTGGCTTCATCCTCGGTCAAAATGCCGAGGGCTACGAGTTTGGTAATGTCCATGTCTCGGTTGGTTGTATTGTTGTCTTGCTGGTCGAGGCCCTCCTTGGGCTTCTCAAGGTCTCTATTGTCGCCCGGTTTCCCGGGGTCTTCAACGTCGTCAAAATGGGCTACGTCGCCCTCCATTCGGCTGGCGGCAATGCGTTCGATGTCGTCAAATGCGGGGTCATTGACCAAGGAACCTACTTCTATGGATTCCGGCAACAGGCCGAGGATTTCCCCGGTTCCCTTGTCGCGCCGGAAGCGGGGGCTGTGATAGCCGTAATTGCCGCCTTCCACGTCCGTTCTTCCCTTCTCCGTCCATCCTTCCAGTTCCAACACAACGCCTTTTTCTTCATCCCACACAAACCGCGCCGGCTTGTAGGAGGCGGGGCCCATCTCATGATCATAGAGGCCAACCGGTTTGACGTTGCTGGATAGCTTGGCTTCCAAGTCGGCATTCAGCCGGGGGACGCAGTCAGGCGTTACCCGCACCACGCACGTTCCCGGCTGGCCGTTGAGCGAGCATTTAATAGTATGTTCTCCTTTGGGGGCCCACAGGATAGCCATGGGAGCCTTGCCGTGGTTGCCGGCTACCGTCGTTATCAGCGTACTCATGCCCCCATGATGAGGCACAGTGGAGGTATGGGGCAATAGACGCAAAATGGGCTACAAAATATTCAAGCCGTAACGATCAGGAATAAAATCCCGGCTGGCCGAGAATAATATCTTGCCACCTCCCAAAGTTTTACGTAATATTATAATGGTATTGGGAGAGAATTGATTTCTCAGTCCCTGCTCTATTGAATTAAGAAAAAACACTAATTAAAAAAGAAAGGTACTTACCATGAAAATGATTTTTTTATGGGCCACATGTTTAGTTGTCATAACCGGTTGCAATGCTCCTCAAGAGAATCATGATCAAATTGAAAACGGTGGAACAAAAATAGAAAACAAGTCGGAAAATTCTAATTTTTACGGCACTTATGAAGGAACTCTTCCCGCTGCCGATTGTGAAGGTATAAAGACGACACTGACATTAAATAAGGATAAAACTTATATACTGAGGAGCGAATATATAGGAGAAGGAGAAAAAAGCGCAACTTTCGAATCAAAAGGTCATTATAATTTGATAAATGGAAACTTGATTGAATTATCTCTAACCTCTTCTAATGAAAAATCTTATTATAAAATACTTGATGGTAGTAAATTAATGTTGTCAGACAAAGAAGGATCAATTAATCAAGGAATCTTATCCGAACATTATATTTTAAAAAAGAAATAAAACTATTTCTATAACAAATCTTTTTTCTACTCCGCCGCAGTTTCCCCTCTGCGGCGGTTTATTTTACACCGTCTTTCAGCTTAGCTCTCCTAGTCAATTTATCCAGTCTTCGGAACCTCCCCCGTCATCAAGCATGGCATCCATGAAGTGTTTGAATGCTATGCCCGTAAGTTCTTCCATATCCGGAAAAGCCTCCGGCCATGGCGCAAAGATCTGCGACTTCTTGAGCTTATAGACGGCCCTGACTCCGCCATGCCCGTCCGATTCAAAAAGGCAGCCCGGCTCCAATCCGGAGCCGGTCATGCTGTTGCGAAGGTTGAGGATGCTTTTACGAAGAGTGAAAAGTTTGCGGCCCGTCATAGAGGCGTAAGCGCCAGCGCGAACGCCGTGCGCCTCCGGAATGACAGGAATGGTCAGCGCCTGGGCCCGCTTGGCCGTCACCGTGCCGCCGTAGATTTTCAATAACAGGGATTGTGCAAGGTCTAGAGGTTCCCCCCCGTTCCCCTCCCCTGCCTGCCCGGTGAGGTAGATGCGGGCACCGTCCGCCGTCGTCTCGGCAAACCAGTTTCGGGCAATGTCGTTGGCCCACCCGGTTTTCTTCCTTCCAGGCCCGTGGGTCGGCAGGGACGTGTTTTCAAAGTGTCCGGATTCCGCCTTGTTCCTGTACCAGGACGAAAGCCAGCTTTTCACTCCCTCCCCCATGCGTTCATTGGCTTTCGCCAAACTTTCCGGAGCTGCTATTTTTTTCACTTCTGCAATTACCGGGTCAACACCGTTCAAGTCGATCGTCAGGTTCATATCTCGTCTTCAATCCGATTGATTTCCCACCCCTTCCGGTAAGCTTCCGCGCTGGCGTCCCACAGGGCTTCCTGCAGCAAATCATCATTGGTGAGGTCCATTTCCGGAAGGCGGGCAAGCACAGCGGCCAGTTCCGCCCGAAATTCATGATCAGAAAGCCCGGAACGGGCTTTGCCGATCAATTCCCGGACAAAATCAGCGCATGGCTCGGCCCACGCCTGCAAGATGTCTTCAGCGGCCTTTTCCGCGTCCTGCTCCAACTCGACGGCCAGGGCGAGCGGAGCTAGTTTTTTCCCTCGGAGGCAGCGGCTTCAACGGCATCCCCGTATTGGCCCGGAGCGGAACCGATAGACGGGGCTTTTCTCAAGACAGGCTCGCCGGAACGCGGCTTGGGTATCTTGACGATGGTGCGGGCGAATTCTTCTCCTACATCCATGATTTCCGCCGCTTTGGCAACCGTTTCCAGGGCTTCTGCGTCAATGCCGCGGATAGAGGGAACAAATTGAGGGAGACGGGAAGGAATATGCCCGTAATTCAAGTGGATGATGGCAGGAATGAGTTGGGAATTGAGAATATTCGCCACGGCCTGCCCCACGTCTTCAATCACCTCTTTACGGATGCCGGCATGAACTTTCCCAAGAGCATACGCCCCGCCATCCCCCTTGGAGCTGGTCAGGCTTTGCCCCAGTATCAGGTTGTCACATTGCTCGTCCGCCAGTTTGATCAAATCCGCCTGAGGCAACCCGTTGGCTCCCTTCACGGCGTCGTGAAGCTGAAACTCTAAATTTTGCGTGGAAACGGCCCAGCCTCCGGAGCCGAGGTTTTGCAGCATTTCTGCGGCCTCCGCCTTGGCCTTTTCGCCTCCCCTGACCTTGGCCGTGCGGAAGGGGATGCCGAAGAGCTCGCAGAACGTCATCAGCCAGGGCAGCCCGTAGCAGGCAGCCCCGAACCAACCCACCAGACACCGGAGCTTGGCGCCAAAGATGGGGTGAAATACGTCGGTCTTGTTCAGGCCAATCAGGAACTTGTCCGGAGGGAACTCTTCCCCTTCCAGGTCGTTTTCAAGGCCATTGCGGAAAAGGAGCAGGCGGTCCTTCTTTCCGTGGTTGTCTTCCCACGCGTAGAATTGAGCGGAAAGAGGCTCATAGCACCGGGGATAGATAATATCATCCGCCGCCCATTTGATTTGATGAACGGTATTGCCGCAGGTGAGCATGTAGGTCAGGGATTTGATCAGATCGTCCGCCCCCTGCTCTACCGTGTCCGGTTCCGGTTCAGACCGCCAGAAGGCAGATTCGACGAGTTCTGCCATTTCCTGCGCTTCCGGCGTCGGCTTCTGTCCTTTTTCCGTCCAGGGCATGACTGTCCACTCCATGCGGGCAACGGCGCTTGCTATTTCTCCAAGGTTCTTGCGGAGGCGCGGCCATTTTTCCAACATAGCCATGAAGAGCTGTTCTTGTCGGTCCAACTGCCCGGAAGCAATGGAGTCTTTCAATGCCTTCAGGGCTTTGGGGTCAAGCTCGGAGGCGGGCCAGTGCTTGAATTTGTTGTCGGCAGACGGAGAAACCAGTATCTGAAACGCTTCTCTCGCCTTGCCGCGGAGTCTTGGAAATAATGCCATGGACGGAAAAAGGGATAAGGGTTAAACGATGGAACGGGCAACACTGAAGGCGTCGTCACAACGGCGCAGCCAGCCCTTGCCGAATACGGAGAACTGCTTACAGGAGCGATAAAACGCCTTGCGCTTTTCCTGGAGGCCAACCAAAAATACCGCTTCGTCCGTCCCGGCCAACTGGTCCTGTAGCTCTTGTCTGGTCTTGGGTCCAACAATGCCGTCCACCGTGAGCCCGGCGCCGTGGATATTCAGTGCGCGCTGAAGGATTTTCCCGGTGTTCCTGCTGCCGGAATTGAAGTAATGGTCGCGCAGGATGAATTCCGTAGCCGGGTGGGCATCGGAGCCAATCCAGGCGCGGACCGCGGCGGTATTGTCCAGGACGTACTGAAGGCAGCCCTCCCAGGCTTCTTCCCGCTTTCCGGCGTCCAGCAGGGACTTGAGGCGGTTGAATACGGCGGGTTCAATGCCGTCGCAAATGCCGCAAATTTCCCACTTACCGCCCTTGTCAGCGGCGGGAAGACGGGAGACGCGCAGGGAGGCCGGCCCGGTTACGCGGCTGTCTTCAAAGCGGAGGATGGCCGCAGCCATGTTTCTTTCAGTGTTATTCATAGTTATAACTTGTTTTGATTAGAACTGGTTAGAACTTGTAAGAAAAACTTTACAGTTCAGTCGACAATCTCCCATTCTTCGGAAAACAGTTCGATAAACGTCTCCTTCCACGGCACCCGCCCGAAACGGGATTCCACGTACAGATAGGGAGCTGTCATCTTGCTGTGCTCGTCCGGGAACTGGGCGCGGATGACTACATCCGGGGACCACTTCGGTAATCTGGCTCCCTTGCCATTTTTCAAAGCTTGGAGAGCATCCGAAAAAGAGAGTCCTGAATTGGTGTATAAATTGTTAGGCATATTATTTTTGGGTCTGATGTTCAAGGTTAGAAAGGCGGAGGTCCATCGTGCGGAGTATTTCGGCGGTCTTGGCCGAGGTTTCCGCCTGTTCCCGGACCACCGCCTTGAAGTCCGTGTAGATGTAGACGGCAGCCCCAGCCCCGCCGAACATCATGATGATGTCCTTGTACTTGCGGAGGGTTTCCAGCCGCTTGTCTACAAAATCACACATGGTCTTATTTCTTGAGGGCTTGAACTACGGGCGGCGTATCCGTGGCGGGCTGGGCCTGGCTGTAGGACAGGTGGCCCGGCTCGATGATCAGGCAGGAACCGTCCTTGCAGACCTCCGTGCGGTCCGGGGTAATGTCCACGTTATGCCCGCAGCCGGTTACGGTGATGTAGCCAGCAGCGGCCAGAGCGCCGATGATGGCGCCGATGACGTACTTGACCCAATTCCCCCAGCGGGCAGATGCCGCCTGCTGGGCCTTTTCAATGTCTTGTTTATTGATATTCATGGTTTATTGTTTGGTGAAGTGCTTAAAGAAAGCCACGGCAGCAAGGCTCGTGATCGTGAATTGCGGGTAGTCAGCAGTCGTGAACGTCCGTCTGCCTCCCTGGTCATTGATTGCCTCTACGGTCAGCTCCACGGCCTCAATCTCCACCTCCGCGGGGTCAAATGGTTCATCCGGTGCAAGAGCGGTTACATGCCCCAGCCGCGCCCACACCTGCGCCGCCTGCCACGGTTCCGCCAGCCCAACCAGCGCGGCCACGACGGAGGCCAGAGCCGGGGCCTGGTCAGCGGGCAGGTCCTCCTGCGTGTAGCGGCCCGTGCAGGTGTAGCCGTCCGCATCCCGGTAAATGGCCGTTAGGGCGAATTCCTGCCAGTCGCCGGGCCGGAGGAACTGTATCTGTATTTCTGCGTTCATGATTTAAACGGTTCGTTGATGTCCACAAAATCCGCTGTGGACTCGGTTTCAATGGCGTTGCTTGTTATCGCTTCCAAAGCATAATAAACCGGGTTGACATTGCCCGGTTGGTAGTTGGTGCGCTCTGCGGTGCCCACAAAAAGACCAACAGAACCACCGGAAACTCCCAGTACATCTGAAACAATGCTGGAAAATCCTGGTCCCGTCTCAAAGGTTGTAACGCCGCGGACCGTAGCAATCTTCCAGAGTTGCTGATTGCTGCCGCCTCCGGTCAAGAGATACAATGCGCCGTAGGCATCCCCATAATCCCCTGCAATGTAGGAGCGTGGCGCATATTGCTGGTAGATGATCTTGTTGACGATGTAGGGTATTGGTTCATTACCAGATGCCGGGATAAAGCTGGTTGTGGTTTTAACCTTCCAGCGCTGCGTGGACTCGGTACAGTATATTTCACGGACACGGATTTCATAGCCGCTACGGGTGGTGTCGCGGACATTGGTAAAGGTAATATCCAGTATCTCCCCGGTATTGTATGCCAAGTCATTGCCGGGGATGATGCTATATGAGTCCAGGGTCAAATCTTTCCGTACTGTTTTGTTCCCTCTTCCGATACCAATGGCGAATTTGCCCGCTGCCGAGAGTTGCCAAGGCACGCTTAATCCCGCAAAACTGGAGTAGTTCCACTGGCCCACCGGCCCTATGAAATTGTGTACAACGGTACTGTGCGTATTGGCCGGGATGACCGTTTTTGCGTATTGGCCGGGTATGATTGCAGTAGAGGCTGCCGCCCCCGTAGCCGTAATGCTGCCTGTGTCCAGATAGGTCCGCTGGGTATAGATGTTGGTCACTCCGGCCATGCCTGCGGCATACAGGCGGTTGACGGCCATCATGTCCATTGGAGCCCCGGCAGCCAGCGGGATATTGATGCCGCCATTGGCGTTGATCATGGCGTCATAGGTCTGCGGCTGTGTCCAGGTGTAAGCCTGGGATGTGTCCACGGTTCCCACGTCCCCGCGCGGTATGGTCATGTCGAGAGTGTAGGAGCCCGCCGTACTGCCCGGCTTGAGTTCCGCCGCGGCCTGACTGCCGGGGGCGCCGGTGGTAATCGTGCCGGCTGTCAGGGTCATGCCGCTGGCAATCTGCTCGGCTTCTTCCCTGGCCTGCTGGGCGGCGGCCGCATCATCGGCAATCTGCTTCCCGGTCTCCGCCACATTGGCGGCCAGGGCGTCAAAGTGTCTGCGGGAGGCCAATTCAATTCCCCCAACGCTGACGCCGGCGTCATAGGCAACGGACATGGACAAGGCAAGTCGGGAGTAGTTGCGCCATGCCAGCTTGTCGCCGGAGGCAATCAGCACCCCTTCCGTTCCCCCGTGTGAAGCGGCGGCCCCGTAAGCAATCAGGGCCTTGCTGACGGTCGTTCCGGAGCTATCCACGGCATACACTTCCAAAATGAGCCGGTCCGCCGCAGAAACGGCGATTCCATCAAAATTCCAATGGCATTCCATTGTGCTCGCATTGATGGAGGTCCAGGACGCCGTTGATGTGCTGGTGCCGAGCACTTCCAGCGGAAGAGCCAGCCCCGCGGAATACCTGCACAAACGCGCCATCCAGCGCGTACCGTTGGCTTCGCTGGCCGGAGTCTGCAAGGCAATCTTGTTGAGCCTGTAGGAGCCAGCCAGATGCCCGGAAATATAAGTGCTATTGAGGGCAAAGGTGAAATAGTTGAAGTCCCGCGTGCTGGTTCCCGCCGACATGGTCAAGACGGTTTCACCATCCACGGGGGTCACGTACATGCCGCGCTCCTGAAGGGATTTCTCAACGGCATCATCCACCCAAGCAGGAGATTCGGAAATAACGGTAATGGTGCCGCCTTCATCCGCTGGAATCACGATGTCGAGATAGTCCGCGGGAGCGTTGTCATCCACGTCCACGGGAGTGACGCGAGGGGTCACATGAATGACGCCAGCCAGAAGGGGCTTGTCTGTCCCGTCGCCGGAGACAAGGACATCATACCGATGGCAGCCAGCAGCAAGCCGGGGAAGCTGCAAGGCGCACCTCCCGTCAATGATCTCGGAGCCGGGTATTTCTCTGATGCCGTCATCCAGGACGCCGCCCCGGATGGTCATGCCGCTGAACTGTGTGTCTACCTCGCCGGAGGATAGCACAAAGCGCAGGTGCTGCACCTGTGCCAGTCCCTCGGTTGTGTGTAAATCATGTTTGGCCGCTTGCCTCATGCACGCATTATCGCCCCAATGGGAGGCAGGCGGCAACAACGTCAAAATGGGCTACGGACAGCCTTAGATGGGACAGAATTTCCCGGTGTGCCTGACAGCGTGCTGACTCTTGCCGACAATGGGCTTGTTGCCTTCCCCGGTCCAGACGCCGGCTGCCCCGCGGATGGAAGCCCATATAGCTCCAAGCAAGGCGTCCGCCCGGTCGGGGGAAGACAGGTTACGGGCCTTCATCTTGTCCTTCTTTTCATTCCGTATCTTGGAGTCGTCCGTGAATTCCTTCTTGCGGGTCGTCAACTGCGTATAAAGCGTCTTGTCCGGCTGCTTGGACTTGATATGCACCCGGCCCGTCATGAGTTCAAGGCCGGCATCATTCCAGCATTCCGCGGCAAGGTTGATGTAGCGGTCCCGGTCTTCCGGAGGGTTGTTCCCGAAGAACTCATTAGGGTACCAGTCCAACTCGTTGAAGTCGCTGATCACGGCAAGGCCCATGCCCGGAGCGTCCACCCATAAATCACAATCCGCAATGCCCAGCCCTTTGAGTGTGGCAATGCACTTGCGGACACTCTGCACCGTGTCCCGCTGACGTTCCGCGTACTCGATCCAAGCTTCGTTCCCGTCGCAGATGGCAAGGACGGTTTCATCACCGCCCGCAGCAATGTCCAGGAAAGCCACGGGGCGCCCCCTGCGGGGCTCGTAGGGCTGCCGCTGACCATATTCCAGCTTGCCAGGGTCAATGATGTACAAGTCCCCCTCCTGCGTGAACTCCGCCAGCACAACGGAACGGTAGTAGGAATCTTCTTCATTCCCTCCTACGCGGGCCAGAATGCGGTCAATGCGCTCCTGGGAGATATGGGGGCAGTCAAAGGCTGTCACCACCATCGGGCAGAAGAGGTCTTTTTCCTCGTGAAAGCAGCGGTAGAACTGGCCGGAGGGTTTGCCGGGGGAAGAGAGGTAGACGCAGAACTGAAGCGTACAGCGTTCAATGGCGTCAAAGATTTCATCCGGCACCGTCTTTGCTTCGTCCACGACGAAAAACACGGGGGAAGAAGGGTCATCCCCGGTGAACTCATCAGCGTCAAACAGGCGGGCTTTCTTCTCGCTGCGGGGGTCTTCCTCTTCCTGCTCCTTTCGTTCATCCTTGAATTCATCCGTCACGCGCCCGTGCCAGCCTTCCGCCTTGCCGGCGTGGTTGGTGGAAAAGCCTTCAACGAATCCCCCTTCCGGGGTTTCTACGCGGCAATTCTTGAGCCATTTCCAACCTGCAAGGGACGGGTTGTTCCGGTGCCGTTCCAGGGCAGGCCAGAGCTGGTTTTTCACCTGGCGCCATGAGCCGGACGTAATCGGCATGCGCCCGCGGGGGTAACGCCACAAGAACCACAAGGCCAGGATGCCGATTAGCTTGTCCGTCTTGCCGGAGCCGTTGGCTGCACGCAGGGTAACACGCTTGCCGCGGGCAGCACGTTCAAGGGCCAGCATCTGCCATTTGTACAGGCTCGTTTCCCCGAGCACCACGGCGGCAAAGATGACGGGGGAGTCTTCCGGCCTGACAGGGGGCCCTAGCTTTCTTCCTCTTCTGACCATATTTCTTTCAGGGCTGCCGCCAACGGTGCGACTGCTTCCGCGGGCAGAGTGTGAGCCAATTTAACGGGCGTGTCTCCACCTTCCAGGGCCAGCGCCGCGCGGTCTCCGTATCTCTTGGGCATCAGCTTGGCAAGCATCCATTTGAGCGTGTCTATTTCCAGTTTGACCGCTTGCAGCATGGTTCCCCCTATTTCGGCACAGGGGGCCACTTCATGCCCCTTCTCCACAAGGTCAAGCAACTTGTCTTCCAGGGCGGCAAGCCGTTCTTCGCACGCGCGCGCGTACTGCTCCGAAAACGCCTTGTTCTCGTGTACCCATCTCATGACGGAAGGATTAGGGACGCCCTCCTTTTCAGCAGCCTTTCGGAGACTGTCCCCGCACCGTATATGGTCACAGATGCGTTCCGCCAGGGCAGCGCTGTATCTGGACGGGCGCCCGGGTTCTCTCTTCTCAGTCTTTCCTGTCTTCTCCTTCTTCATTTCGCATGCTCTTTGTTGATTTCCTCCCACCCTGCCGGAGGGGTATCGTCCTGACGGGGGACATATGCTTTCCCGGAGAGTTTCACATATCCCTCAATCCAGCGCAGCCCTTCCGCGTCGGAGCAGTGTTCAAAGCTGGGGCAGTCCGCATTGTCGTAGAGGATGCTATCAGGCTTGCTTGGGTATGCCTTGCATTGATAGCTTTGCGGGTTGTTGATGATTTTGGAGCACAGCAGGCATTTCATGCGTAATGCGTTCGGGTAACGTGCCCCTTTCAAATCTGCCTCAAATATCCTTTTGTAAGCCGGGTTCGGTGTGTCTTCTTTGTTCATGTCGTTATTGTATCAGTTCACAGTCAATGATCAATTTCCCGTGTTGGTTGTGGAATTGAAGGAACTTGAGGGTTCCCCCCTTCTGTATGATGATTTCATCCTCTCCGCTGAAATAGGCTTGAGGGCTGACTCCGTCCCAGTCTTTCCGAGCCCCGGCCCCGAATCTGGAAAAGGGCTCCGCGTAGATGGCCCGGGTTTTCTTCTTCAGGAGGATTTTGAATAACACGGGGCGGTTCTGGAATCCCTTCCCTTCCGCGACGGCAGCACTCATGAACCCCTTGTCCTCAAGTAGCCGGTCCCGGTAAAATGTGTTGAGGCTTTCGGCAATACTGTCGGTCATCACGTCTCCGTTCCATCCGATAGCATCTTTCAGCTCCTTGTAAGCTCCACAGCCACGGAAAACAACCATGTCCTGAGGCACTTTGCAACGGTTAATGACCTTGGCGATCAGCTTCGCTTTGGCGTTGGGCTTGCCCTCTCTCAAATCGTTGTTGATGCGGGTATATCCATCATCTGTGTACGAAAATAAGGCGTTCTTTTCCGGCCTGGATGCCTTCGCCCATACTTCCCCGGTAACGCTCCGCAAGAGGTCATCAGCTTCCTTGTCCGTCAACGGCGCGGGCATCTTTACCTTGGGAATATCCCCCAGGCTGACCGTGTGCGTGACGGCTGGCGCGGGCTCCGGAATGGGAGCAGCGGGAACCTTGATGACTTTCTCCGCCATCTTCCTGGCATGCTCGGCCACCTCCTGCGCGGGAAAGACAACCTCGTCAGGTTTGTCCTGCTTGACCCCCCAGCGGTCTTCATAAACCTTCTTCAGCTTCGTCTTGAGTGCTTCAGGGAGTTTGGCCGTGCTGGCCTTCTTGCCGTACCCGTACCTTTCAATCAGGTCAATCCCGAAGCGTTCCGCGCCCCGTGGACGCTTCAACGGCTCTCCGGGCTTGAGTAGTCCCAGCCGTTCGCATTCCGCCCGGGAAACGGGCTCCTGGTCCATGTAGGAGTTGAAGCCGAACGGCGGCCAGGGAACCTCAAAGCCCCCCAGGCTGGCAGCGTTCATTTCGTCCGCCCAAAAAGTAAAGTCGGTTTTGAGCCGGACGGCGTCCTCATTGATGACATGGACAAGCCGCTTTGTCTTGGCTCCCGTGATGCGGATGAACCGGAAGGCGGGCCATGCCTTCAGGTTGGCCGGCTTCATGGATGCTTCCCACTGGGCCGCCCCAATGCTTTGCCGGACGTTGGTTTTGAAAATGAGCTTCAGGCGGGCCAGGGCCCCGATGTTTTTGACGTCGTTGTGGTACTTCGGGCCCTCGGCGTCCGCGGGAACAAGCCCCTCGGTTTGGAGCCATTGAAGCGCCTGGTTGGAAAAGTCCGCAGCACTCCCCACCTTGATGACCGTTTCCCCATTGGGGAGGGTTTCCTTCTCCCCGGAAAGGTAGTCTTTGATCAGCATGTACAGGCGCCCCAGCAGCCGCTTGTTTTCCTGCTTGGATGAAAAGAATTTATCCTCGCACGCCACAGCCGACAAGGCCGCCCACTCCTTTGAATCCATGCCGGAGGGGGCGGGATGTTTTACCAGGAACTTTTCCAGGGGCGTCACCATAAGGGTAATTCTGGATGATCAAAGGGTGTTTTTTCAACTCTCCCAAATTGGGCTACGTGATGCTCCAAAATGCGGACGGCGGGGCGGCGGTAAAGACCGGCTGTTTCCAAGGCAGAAATGATGCCTTTGGCGCGCTCCTCGGCTTCCCGCCTGTTGCTGGTTCCAAGCCCCAGCTCAACAAGCTGCCCGTTCTTCTTGGGGTCCACCAGAAGCGTCAAGCGCAGCTTGTAGGAGCCGGGCTTTCCGCGCCGCGTTGGCTTATTCTTTCGCAGGGATGGTTTGGGGGGTCTCATTCTTCGTTTCCTCCTAATCCTATTTCTTTCATCAACACCCGGATTTCAGCCGCGGCGGTATCGGTATCCACGACGGGCCCTTCCGGCTGCCGGGGTTGTTCGGGTTTGAACTTCTTCTTGGGCCGGGGTTGGGCCCGGTCCCATGCAAATGCTTTCTGGACGATTTCTCCGAAGGTTTTCATGAACAGTAGCCTGTCCGGCGGATAATCCCACTTGCTTGCATTGGCGGGAGCCGCGGCCAGATACCGGGATACGCAGTCCTTGGCGGCCTCCGGCACAACGCCTCCAAGGCTTTTGTGCATGGTAAGCAGGGCGGAGCGTTCCGTCCCCGTGAACTTGCTTACGTCCCAGCCGGGCCGCAGCGTCTTGACCCACTCCGCCAGGGGCTGCAAGGCAATCCACGCCGACGAGTCGTAGGAGGGCGAAGTGCCCGGAGAAAAACCAGGAAAGGATTCATGGGGGGTAGGAGGCGGAACAGGATCAGCGGGCGGTTCTTCCTCCGGTGTACTGTTCACCGTAGTAGTTTTCTTCCCCCCATTATTTCCTTCCTTCCTTTCCTTCCCTTCCCTTACGGTTTTCGGATAGGTTTCAACATAGGGGGCTACGTTGGTTCCTATTCCGGTTCCTACGTTGGTTTCTGAAAAAACCGACGTAGGTTTTTCTTCGGTTCCCGCGTTGGTTCCTATGTTGGTTTCAACATTGGTTTTCTTCGGGCGTCCCCCCAGCTTCCCATTTTCACGGGCGGTTTTCCTTTTGACTTTGAGGGTTTCCTGAATCTCATGGGGATAGCCGAACACGACCAGATGATCACCGTCAAAATGGTAAAGTTCGTTTTCCTCGTTGATTTCCTGGTCCGTCACGCCGCAAGTCTGCATCCAGCGACGCATGCCCCAGGAGCGGCAACCCTCAATGATGCCGCCATTCTCCTGTTCACAACACCACGCCAGGAGAGAAATCCAGGTGGCGCGCTGTACGGGTTCCGCCCCGATATATTCGGGGCTGGAAAACAAGGCTGTTGGGATGTTGATAAATTCCATATATACTATATCCCCTCCGTCTCTTTTGCTTCTGCTCCAAATGCAGGTGAGAGCTGTATTTTCCTACCCTGGACAGTATTGATTTTTAGCGGCTTCTGGATGTAAAGACATGCAGTCAAAAGGCTTCTTTCCGCGGCGTAGTTTGCCTCACGGAAATGTCTGCTGTACCGAACTATCCGAACCCGTCCGCCAGGGAGGACATACAGTAATCCCCACCGTTCCGGCAGGTCATCTTCTGTGATGATCCCCGGCTCACAGATGTAGTATCGGCAATACCCCATACCCTTTTGAGGACGGAGGCGGAACGGCTTTTTGAGGTCTGCCAAAAAATCCGCCCGGCTGGTTTTAGCCTCAACGAGGATGCTATACGATCCCTTGAAACCTATAGCGTCGGGCTGCTCGTCCGTAACGATGCAGTTCGGTTCCGCGATCGCCACCCGGCAACGGGCAGAGCCCATGAGCCAGCGTTCAGCAATTTCGCATAATTCCCGGTGCGTCCGCGGGATTAAAGATGTTGGTTTACGCGCCATAATCAAAAAAGCGTCAGTTGGGGGTTGTAGTTAAGCCACAGGCATTCGATTTTCTCCCCGCCTTGCGTGTCGTGGGAGACCTTGCATTCCTTCCGCCACCCGGCCAGATGCCGGGCATAAAGCTCGGAATCGTAGCCGGACAGGACAACCTTGCCTTTCAGCGTCTTCAAAAAGACAAGAAGCCGCTCATGGTCCTCTTGGTCGTACTCATGCGCGTACCTCACACGGTTGCCTCGGGTAGATTGCACATAGGGAGGATCCACGTAATGCAGCGTGTCCGGCGTATCGTACCGGGCCATGACCTGCAGGGCGTCCATTTTGTTGATTTCGATATTTCGGTTCCGGAGTTCGGCCGCGCATTCTCGCACTACGGCCGGATATTCCCGCCACGTTTGAGGATAAGGGGTTGTGCGAAGTAAGCCGTTGCGCTTGAACCCCGGCTTGTGAATACCTCCGCCGTAGGACATCATGGAGTTGATGGCAAAACGGAGAGCATCTTCGACTTGATCTTCCGCGATTTCAAAAGACCGGGCATAGGCCGTTTGAGCGTAGGGTGTCAATTCCAGCAGACTGGCCAGCCGGGCGGATTTTTCCGGGTCCCGCAAGACCTCAAAGAAATTAACCACTCGGTCATAAAGGTCGTTGTAGATCTCCATCCAGGCGGGCTGTTTATTAAGCAACACAGCCCCGGAACCTCCGAACGGTTCAACGTAGATTTTATGGGGAGGGAAAAAGCTGATAATCCAGGGGGCAATTCTGTTTTTCCCTCCGATATACCGGGCCAGAGCCCTTTTCCGTGGTGCTCTAGTGTTCATTTCCCCTCCTTTCTCGGCTCCCATAGACAGTGTCCCCAGCACTGCGAACAAGGCAGCTTGCAGCGACGGTTGCTACTGTAAAAACAGTTAGGGCAATCCCGTCCGTCCGGTGGATTCCACGCCTTGCACGCGGCCCGCTTCTGCCACGCGTCACGGATCAGTTTGACGTGCTTGTTTGTGATTTCTTTTTGACCGCAACACACATGGGCTTCCCTCCAAAAATGGCGCATTATTTGACTTTGAACACAGAATTGGTCCTGGTGATTCCTCCTGAATTCTTCCAGCCTCCCTAATGCTTTTCCGTACTCGCGAAACGCTTTCTGTTCAGGCGTTTTCTTCATCTTCGGCCTCCTCTTCTGGTTCAAAATCTTCACAAGCTTTTGTAGTTTCATCCACCTCTTCCGAATACAGGATGGATGTCGCTCCCCAGCAACATCCATCCTTTTGGTCCCTATAGATACAGTTAATACAGGTCTTCATGCGAGCCTCCTTTCCAGTATCGCCGCTTGCTCGTCAGTGAGGTACTGCCAGCTTTGCGGCGGACGGGTCATGCCGATGGCCGAGAGCGGCACAGGAGAAGGCAAAGAAACAGGACTGGAAAATTCCCATACATAATTAGGAGCGTAAGATTTTAATAAATCATATGTGACACACGCTTTTTCGAGTATTTCACGGGTAAAGCAATAGCTTATGTCTTCCCGTATGTCCCAGATAGTGCGGAGCACGCATTTGCCGATTATTGCTCTCTCCCCTCCTTTCCTTGACTCATAAAGCCAAACAATTAGTTTTTCGTAATAATATTTATACGGAAAAGATTTCCGCAGTTCCCACGTTTTTTCCCCGGACAAAATTTGCCCGGAGAAAGGCCGCCTGACGGATGCGAGGATGTTAATCATTGCTGGCCTCCTTTCCATCTGACACGAGGATTTCATACATATTTTCTTTCTGGTCGTATTCTTCCTTGTAAAATTCAATGTATTTCCGGGCGGAACGCTTTGTTCTCAAACCGTGAGCAATTAAAACATCTTTCGGTTCAATTAGGTGCGTTTCTCTATTTATAGTGGCAATCCAAACAATGACATCGTATGTCCTTTTCATTGTTCCGCCCCTCCCTTCTGTTCAAGCTCCCACGGATATGTGTCAATTTTACCGTCAACCAAAGTTCGGAATATTAAGTTCCCTTGTTCTTCGTAGAATCTATCATCTACCGCCGCAAGATCGCCTGTTATCCCATATTCGTTTTCAACAGGATCACCGCCCCCGTTATGAAGCAAATAATCCAATGGTTCACCGTTTTTATCTTCTGTAATAACATGTAGACCATTATTCCAACCAACGATCGGATAAATACATCCTGCGACAAAACCTCCTGATGATACTAAGCAAAGGCATTCTCTATATGTTTTCTTAAATCTATTCATTTCAATTTTCTCCTTCCTGGATTGTTTCGATTTCCCAACCCGTTTTTGTCTGCTTGGCAGCGATAAAAACAAAGGGGAACTTGTCGGCGGCGGTCTTGATTTTTACCCTGGCGTCGTCGCGCCAAAAGCCTTTCACTTCGTGGAATTCAAGAGTGCCGTCTGGGCGGACAACCATGAAATCCGGCGTGTATGAGCAGCGGTTCCCCAAGATCAGTTTGACGGCTTCAAACTTAAATTCCCGTATTTCCCCCTTGTTTTGGAGGTCAGACAGGTAAAAGCCATAGGCGGCTTCCGTCTTGTTCATCACGCCGGGCCGATGGATAGCTCTTGCCCTGGCTCTCATGCCGCCCTCCCTTCTACGGCCGGGCGGATTGCCGGCATGATCCGAGTGTAAGCGTCAAGGTATTTTGGGCCGAATTCGTCCAGAGCCGCCTTAATGCGGTCGGTGTACTCGTCCCATTTCACTTTGACCAAAAACGGGCGCAGTCCGGGGCAGTAGGAAAGGAAATACCACGCCCGCAAGCCAGTCACAGCCATGGAGCCGTGCACCTGCGGCTTGTATTTGTCCGGCAGCACGCCGTCCAGCAGATACCGGGCATGATGCTTGGAGAGAGGGCACTTGATCTCAAGTCCAGCTATCACAAGATCAAGCCCGTCTTCCAGATTTTCAAAAACAAGTCCGTCAGGGCTGCACCCGATAGGGGCCGTTTTGCGGCGGATAAATCCAACTTCTTTTACCGCTTTGCCGGTCAAGGTCGCGAAAAGCTCACGGGCTTCCGGTTCCAGGGCTTCCCCGCGATCCGTGTGAAAATTGCCTTCAAAGGTTATTTCATCCGGACGCAGACAGGAGCAGCACAGTTCGATGATTAAATCATCCTGCTGGGCTGACGGCTTCCCGGTTTTGGGAGTGATCAGTCGGTCAAAGTTGCTGGCGGTCAGATGACCGGAACGCAATTTAAACCATAGGTCGCTCCGTTGTGGGACATCCTCGTAAATAACTATATTTTCAAGGTCTAACATAACTTTAGTAGTCCTCTCTATTGGCTGGCACATACTCACGCTCCTGCTCCTTCAGACTTCCAAAAAAATCATCGGTATCATCATTTGGAGGCGGTAATGCCTCCGATGCCGTAGGCCGTTTTTCCTCCGGTTTGGGCGGGTTAAAGGGGTCTATTTCCTCGTTTTCATCCTTGGACGGGGTTACATTCCGCATTTCGCTTCCAAATTCCTGATCGTCGGCGCTGCTCATGGCTTCTTGGATGTAGAGGGGCAAATCCCATTGCTTGGAGGCACGCTTGATGACCGTTTTGAGCCCCATTTGCCCGAAGTCAGTCACCCACGGACCTACTACTTCCCCTTTCTTGTTCCGGGACTTGGTGCGGGCCTTGATTTCCTCCACGGCGCGCAGGCTCATGCGTTCCCCGTGTAGGTAGAGGTCCTTGTCTGTCCAGGTGCAATAAAAACCCCTGATGGGCGCCGTGCTGTCATCCCATTCCGGGATGTGGCTCATTGCAAATTTCCCTTCTTCCAGGCCCCAGGAAAATGGCTCCCCCTCTCTCACAATTCCAATATTGAGATTGGTGACGCCATTGGAGCGGGCCATGCGCATCAGGCCGCGGGCGGAGGGTACAGCCACGCAGGTCAATACAGACCGGCCGCTTGCCTTATCATTGCTCCAAAAGGGCACCAGATAGCCGTGGATGCCGTCAGGCTCACACCGCATCATCAGCAGGTTTTTCAGGGCGGCAATCAGCGTTACAGGGGCGCATTGCTGAAGGAGTGGGGTTTTCTGGCAGCAATGCCAGAAGATGCTGATACACCGTTCCGGCGTCATCATGCCTTCTACAAGCTGGGCAATGTGGTTCTTCACGTCCTCGGACATCACAATTTCGTAGAGTGTCTTTTTCGGGACTGGCGCCTGGGGCAAATCTAGTTTATCTGTAGGTGCGTTACTCATAATCTTTGCATGGTTCTGTGTAACAAGGCCGGGGATCAGTTGGCGCTGACCCCGGCCAACTGCTATTTAAGCATTCAGGGATTCGCGGTGCTTGCGGTTCAGTTCGTCGCAAAGCTCCAAGGCTTTCTCTAGGGCCTCTTCTCGTGTCACTTCGCGCCCGTCTCCGAAAGACACGCAGTGCATTCTCAAGAAAATTTCAGAGCCTTTTTTAAACCACACACCAAATGAATCGTCCTCTTCCTCAACGTAATAAGGCTGTTCTGCCTCAATTTCTTCAATGGGCTTGACAAGCTCAATGCAGGCAACTGAAAGGTAATTGTTTCGGTTTAGTAAAACGCCATCAGGGAGGCTAACATCCCCTCCCGCAATCTCGTCTCCACAAAGGGCCACTTGGCCTCCAATTGCGTTATTTGCGGACAACTCCCGATTACCTCCACTTCCGAAAAGCCTCCCGTGAAATCCGGTGATTCGCACCAAATCCCCCTTGCGGTATTTCCGCGCCGGGTCGTATTTCGCCTGGGCGGGTTCGAGGACAGAATGGTCAAAAAAGTTATCTTCCGTTTTGCCGTCATCATGGCGGATAGTGATTTCGATAGGGTTAAAATCCGTTCCGTCATCTGCCTTGATCGTTCCCTGGATGATGACTTCGGTTCCGGGCTTGCATTCGTTTCTTTGCATGGTGTTTTTTCTGTTTGTTGTTATTTAGGTTAGGTTAGTTGGAAATGGTACTTGAGGGGTTCCTCTTCCGTTTTGCGGGAGGTCTGTTCATGTCGACCCCTGTCTGAGAGATTTTCTCCTTAGTAAGAAAGCGGTACACGCTCACGGCAGAAATACGGTAGTCGCGGGCACTGGTACCAAGGTCTTCTATGTGCTTGTCCCGTAGAAGTTTGATAGTCTTCTTGCGTGACCATCCGCAGGCTGGATGCTGCGCCAAGTCGTTTATAGAGAGTTCCAGCTTTCCATTAAACATGCGGGCGGCCTTTTCCTCGTCGCCTTCGTTTACGAGCAGCAAGCCTCGGTCATGCAAACTCTGAATAGTCTGCTCCACAATGGACACTATAAATTGCTTCAATCCTTCCATGATTTTTGACAATTAAGATTTAACGATGAAATAAATGATCATGCCGCGGGCTTTTTGGGCTGGGAGGGTTAGCGGGCTTTCGCCACTGAACGGGGTGCTACGTTTTTGTAGTAGTCTTCGAGGAACTCGGAGAGCAGAAACCGGGGGCGCGTCAACCCGCAAACGGTGTGCGTCCGAATCTTTCCGGCTTTTACCCATTTCGCCGCATTGATAGCGTGAATAGGCTTTTCTCCGGTTTTCTCACGGGCAGCCTTGCATACTTGAGCAAGGGACATTGTCTTTTCGTATTGTGGTTCATTCATAGTCGTTTATAAAAAGGAGTTAATGGTGAAATAGACGATTGTTCCGAACCCTGTTACCAGGGCACAAAAGACAAGGTTCTGCACGATGCCGGACCGGGGCTTGAGGTCGTTTTCCGGCAAATCCAGCGGGCAGCCGTATAGGGATTCTGTTTTTGCATCGCGGTCTCGGCGCATCCAGTACTGTTCATTCGTCATTTTTCTCATTGTTGTTCGGGGTTGGGTTTAAAGCTCGTACCAGCCGAGCCGTTTCAATTCTTCGATAAGGACCTCTTCCATAGTTCAGTCTCTATGGCCGTCAGGATTATCCGTCGTGGCGTGATCCTGTTCGTACTGCACAAGGGCGTTTTCGAGGGCTGCGGCTGCGGTTTCATGCTCGTTCATGAGCCTTTCGGCATCTGCGTGGCTCACAGCTACATCGTCCACTCGGATGCAGCGGTCTTCGGTGTCGTATTCGATAATCATATTTACCTTTCTTTTTTTGGATATTATCGTTCTAACAAATCCTGATTTACTATTTCAGCAGAAGAATTCAACAAAATATTTCCTATTTTGTCATTTTCCTTGGATTAAACCGCCGGTTTCTTGGTTTCAGAATGCTTGCCCTTGCGGGGTTGGGGAAGCTTGCTGGGAGTGATTAAACGGTCGCGATTGAAAAGTAGATGGCCGCTGGAATTGACAGCGGAAGACATAGCTTCCTGCGGCGAACATTTCAGTTTGGCGGAAATGCCCAGTAACAGAAGTTTTCCTGCTTCCGTCAGGTCTTCCATATTGATTTCAATGGTTGATGGTTTCATCGTTTCGTGTGGTTGATGAACTCATATTTATCAGTTTTTTCTGATATGTCAACAGAAGATTATCAGGAAAACCTTTCAATTAGAATCTTTACATATCAGAAAAAACTGATAAGTTATTGGCATGCCAACGAAAGAAGAAATCACACAGTGGCTCAAAAAAACTGGACGGGATCGTTTTTGGCTAGCAGAGAAATGTCTGGTCTCTTACAAGCACCTGAACAACTGGTTTTCTAAAAACGGGAAAATACCAGATGCAAAACTTGTTATCATTCAAAAACTCATGGCAGAAACTCAAGCCCCCCCTTATGAAATAGAGGACAAGGGAAACATGAGCAAGCTCTTCATCACCCTGGACCCGGAATCACAAGATGCTGTATTGGCTGAATGCCGCCGCTTGAATATCACTCTTTCCGCCTACTGCTCCCTCGTTGTGGAATGGTGTGCCACCACTCCAGAGGGCCATGCGGTGATTGAATCTCTCATCAAGGGTACTCCTCTTCCCTCTGTCATCATGAACCTGGGTCCGCTTATTTCCGGAGAAAAAGAAAATACCCGCAAGCAGTTTGTCCCGGTGAAAGCATTCTCCTCTATAATATCAACCAGCAACGAAAGGTACAATCTGTCCGTGATCGGCAATATCGCCGCTGGTGGATTGCAGGCAGGTGATACCATTCCTTACCATATCACCGCAAACCGCCCTCTGGGAAAAGATGAGTACGTCCTACGCGTAGAAGGAAAATCCATGGAGCCGATCATCCCAGACGGGGCCCTTGTCATTATGCGTAAGCACACTATCCCCCCCATACCAAAACCCGGCACAATCGTGGAATACTACGATGAACGAGGTGTAACGCTCAAAAAACTGGACAGGAAGAAGAATCCGGAAACCGGGAAGATGGACTACGTCCTACACCCGCTTAACCCTGCTTTTGGCGACATTGAACCCATGGACGGGGGCCGTGTTTCCGCCGTGTATGTGGAAACGCTGAAAGACTGGCGTAAGATATAAATTCTGAAACTGGCTGAACATTTCCCAATACCAGCAAAAGCTCTACTTATCATCCTTAGTATAATACAAGAGAATCCTTATAATGTTTCAAAAAATCCCTAAACTCAATGAATAATACGTGGAGTCACTAAGAAACAACACCGGACAGACGGTAAAGATATAATCTCATCCGTTTGGCTTTAATAATTATGAAAAAATCAGAAAAGACCTCGATCTAACTTTTTTTCATCATGGTGAAACTCAGCGTTGCTTTCACCCAATAAAAATTCCATTTTTTTTCTTTTCCACACACGTATTCTTGAAGAAGAAATTGCGCTCCGTCTCCGAATTATCGGCTTTCTTCTTTTCCTCGTTGTCTTACGCTTCTTTTTAGGAGGATTATTACCATCCTTCGGAGGAAGAAGTCCTCCTCCTCCTTCATTAGCAAAATGTTTTTCCTCTGTCATTTTTTGATGAGAATAAATAAATAGTAGATACAAGTGAACAATATCATAAGAAGCAGTCCAAGAATGAAGGAGACAAACCCCCACTTGTTACATTGTCTGATTCTTTTCCAGTATTTCGAGTGAACTAAACATTCTGTATCGCCTTCTTTTATTTCACTCCAAGCAGTTTTTCTGATATGTTTAGCTGCTGCTTTAAAATGTCGTTGTGCAAAATAAAAAGAACACACAGAAAAAAACAAACTCAATCCCCAGCATACAAGGACAATCAAAAATAGAATTAATAAATAAGGAGGAATTGCATTATCTCTTAAAAAGGTAATGGCAAAAACGATACCTCCCGATGACAAGGCAATCACATATTTGTCCCACAAGGCTTGTGCCTTGCATTCTTGTTTTTCATTATATTTCAATAATTTGCAATAATCTCCATACGTATATCCATCCGCATTGTATTCAAGATTATTTTCTGATTTTTCTTCGGGAGAGCTCATAATATCAAATAATGCAATTCATTTTTACTATAATGATTAAATTCTACTCGTTCTCATCAATTTATCGCTTGATGTATGTCTTATTTCCATTCCTGTTGATGTAGTATCTACCTCCACGTGGACCTGTGTAAATGGTACGCGCCTTTGAATCCGTACTACTGCTTGGAATGAACACATCATCCAGGAAGGGTTCGTAACGCGGTTTTGAATAGGACCTACTTGGAACCGTTGGTATTCTTCCACCCTCAGAAGTGGGATCATAAGTCAATTCTGACTGCCGGATTTTTATTTTAGGAATCTTCCAGCACAATTTACAGCAATCTGCCGTTCCAAGCTCGTTAAATGACCCTTGCCCCACGCCATAATACCGGCATCCTGGAAGGTGTGTCTTTCCCGTCGAACTGATCCAGTAAGAAATTTTCTTATCGCTCTTTTCGGCAGCTGCACCACCCCTTTTTCCGGCTCTCCATTCCCACGGGGGAATTGGATTCGGCTCCCCCCATAGTCCCCTTTTGTCTTTCCGAGCGTCTATTTCAAGCGAGGCAAGCTCATAACTATTTGAGTACTTTTTAAAATGCCATGCCCACCCTTCTTTGACCATTTCATAGTTGATGAAAGAAGCATTGTACAAAACCAGTCCAAGAATGCGCCCGTATTTATCCCGCTTCGTATATTGAACCGTCACGGTTTCTCCCCAAAGCAGCTTCTTCAATGAGTATTTAGCTCCACTGTATCCATCTTGCCCCTTTTCCGGTGCGTCAATCCCGTCCAGGCGAACTTTATGAGCAACCTTCTCTTTTGGCGTTTTCTCCAAAACAGTAATTGTATCACCATCAGTTACATCAATCACAATTCCCCTGATGGTTTCACCAAAGGCAAGGCAGGAGCTTATTATGAAAAATAGCAACCATCTCATAAAAAGATGATATAATGCAAACAACTACAACAAGCAACAACTCTTTAGAGAATAGCTACTCGATAATAGAGCCTCGATCTTTCCTTATTTGGCAAACACTTACCATAATAGGAACATTTTAGTATTAAGTTATTCCTAAAAAGTAGAATCATAAGAAAAAACTTGCCGCTGTTTGCCATTTGGGAAAAATGCCCACATGGATGACATAAAAGACAAAATCCGGGTGTTCCTGAAGGATATGGAAATGAGCAGAGAGGTTTTTGCCGATCTTTGTGGCGTCAGCAAGAGTCAAGTTGATAAGTGGCTTTCCTACCTTCCAATTCCAGAAGCACGGCAACGTGTCATTGAGCGCATCATGAAGGAAGAACATAGCCGTCGTCAAAAGAGTCAGCATGACCCTGACATGGATATTATTGAGGTTCCCTTTCCTCGAAGCCAATTTGACCGGGTTCGAATGACGGCGGACATCCATGGTATGACGATTGAAAAATGGGCTTCCAGGACGCTTATTGCACTCTCCAACGTCCCGCATCATAATCTTTAACGTATTGCAAAATATCCTATCTCAAAACAGATACACGATACATCTCCTAAAAAACCAGATAATTTATTGACGGTACATGTCGAAAACTATAAACTATTCATGATGAATACCGAAGACGTAGATCATACGGATTTACAGTTGCACAAAAACACTGTGGAAACAGAAATCCAGTTATTAGCAACGCACAGAGGCAACTTTAAAAAAGACTTTGGAATTGATGTCGATTGCTATGTTCTGAATGATGAACGACATACCGCGGTCATTAGTAAACGCGGTATGGCAAGATCATTAGGAATGAGCGATAGGGGAAATAGTATTACGAACCTTGTTCAATCTAAATCTCTATCTGAAATTATTACATCGGCGGACGGATTGAGGGAAAAATTAAGTAATCCGTTAATATTCAAAGATAGCCTGTCGGCGGACGGAAAATTAAATCCAATAGTTCACGGGTACGATGTAACAATTCTAATTGATCTCTGCCAAGCTATTAAGAAAGCCAATGAAGAAGGAAAGCTCGCTCCCAATCAAAAACACATAGCACGGCAAGCAGGAATCATTGTAGCAGCATCTGCAAAAGCTGGAATCAAGGGCTTAGTTTATGCTTTATCTGGATATGATGTTACCAGGGAAGAAATTATTAGTTCTTTTAAACGCTTCGTGGCTCAAGAAGCGAGAGGTTATGAAAAAGAATTTCCTGATGAATTATATAAAGAATGGTATAGGCTCTATCAAGAAAAACGTCCTAAAAAGAATAAGCCTTGGAGGTTTATGCATCTCACTAATAGTCAAGTTTATAAACCACTGGCACGAAGTAATGGTAGGCTTTTAAAGCTTTTAAAAGTACATAAACGAGAATATGGAAATAAAAACAATAGGCTCCATCAGTTCTTAGCAGAAATAGGTGTAAAAGCATTGAGGCAACATCTAGGACAATTACTTGCTATAGCTAAGCTTGCTAAAAGTAGAGTAGAATATGAATGTAATTTTGAAAAATTATTTAGTGATCAATTGCCTTTGGATCTAAGTTTAGATGAAAATGATGGCAATATCAATAAATGATAAAGTGTCTTATCTACGGCAAGGATGTGCTCCCACGTTATAGGGAAAGGGGTGCCTATGAAGGAATGATTTTGAGCAGCCGGAAGATTTCCGAACTCTGACATTCAACTGGCGCCTCTGTCTTCAGGGAAAATCTGCCAATAGGCGGGCACCTCTTCCGGATTGCAGGCCGTCAGGTAGTATTTAATCGTCGTCTTGCTAGTGGTGTGTCCCATGTTTTCCAGCAAGCCGTGCGTGTCCCGATGGGCGGCCAGCCAGTACGAGGCGTAGGAGTGGCGGCAAACGTCGTTTAAATGGCTGATGCCGGCTCCCCGGCGCACTGCCTGCCATTTGCGCTGCCAGTTCTTCGGGGCGAGCTTCCCGGAGCGTTTTTCTGGCGGTACGGTTTCCAGCCACGCCTTGAGATTTGCTTCAATCCGCACCAGCCGCACGGAGTTGGTTTTGCTGACCTCTGGTTCAATCCTGATATAGCCATGGGCCAGTTTGACGTGTTCCCATGTCAATGCCGTGACCTCTTCAGGCCGGACGCCGGCAAAGAGCAGGACGGCCACTGCTATTTTCATGTCCGCCGCATTTACACGCAAGTTTTCCGGCATAGTCCCATCTCCGGAATAGTCTCTGCAGGCATCCAGCAGGGAATGAGCTTGCGCGGGCGTAAGAATGGAAATGGGCGCCCGCTGGTGCTTACGTTGCTTGATTCCTTCGGCGGGGGACTGCACGGCATATTTTTTGCTGATAGCCCAGGCAAAAAACGGCTTAATGTGGCGCAACGCGGAATTGTATGAAGGAGGCGTCGTTTTCCATCCGGTCAGCCATTTTTCAAATTCATCTGGCGTCACGTCGTCAATCAGGCAATCCCCAAATACAGAGGCAAAAGCACCTAAAACCTGTCTTACACGGCTCCGGTAATGAGAAGAGGTATCTTGTAGCGTATCACGGTAAAGAGGCTCAAGAATGGATATTTTGCGGGCATCGCTGGCCCGATGCCGTGTGATGTAATAGTCAATAACATCCTTAAGCGTCACGTCAAACGGTGCTAAACGGGCAAGTTCTTCGATGACGGCATCATATTCTGATCTCGTCATCAATGTTTCCCCCAAACGCAACCCCGCAGCCACGTCTTCCAGGTTGGTAATATATCCCATTGCTTCCGCCTTGGTCGGGAAATACTTTGTTTCCCTCTTTCCGGTTCCGGAAAGCTTGACAGGGATGCGAACCTGCCAGCGTCCGCTTTGAGCGTGCTTCACCGGAGTTATTTTCAGGCGTTTCATGATGCCCTCACAGTACGCCAATTTTACGCCAGAACGGAATCAAAAAATGATATTTGGTCAGCATTTATGGCTATTTTTCCATGGTTTTTCACATTTCCGGCCCCAAAACAGGCAAAAAAGAAGCCCCGTAAGTCATTGAACTTACAGGGCTTTAGAAAAAGAATGGCTCCCCCGGTTGGGCTCGAACCAACGACCTAGTGATTAACAGTCACCCGCTCTACCGCTGAGCTACAGGGGAGTTTGCGTTCCATGGAGCGCGGAGGGATTTTTACTGGAGGCACAGGCGTTTGGCAAGTACTTTTTTGTTTCTGTAGGCTTTTTGACGCAAAAAGGCTTCCGCGGCGTGGGCATGCCAACGGTGTTTCTTGACCTTTGAGGGGAGAATGCCCAGACTTTCAGCGACATGAGTGAACATCACCATCATATTGCTGTTCTGGCCGGCGACGGCATCGGGCCCGAGGTCATGGCGGAGGCCCTGAAGGTTCTGGACGCCGTAAGTTCCAAGTTTGGATTTACCGTGAGCCGCAAGGAGGCTTTTGTGGGCGGCGCGGGCATCGACCATTGCGGCAAGGCCCTTCCGGAAGAGACCATCCGAGCCTGTGAAGAGGCGGACGCCGTCCTGTTCGGCTCCGTAGGCGGCCCCAAGTGGGAGCACCTTCCCGCCAATGAACAGCCGGAGCGCGGCGCCCTGCTGCCGCTGAGAAAGCATTTCGGCCTGTACGCCAATCTGCGCCCGGGCGTATGCCTGCCTGCCCTGACCCACGCCTCTCCCATCAAGAATGAATTGATCGAAGGCGGTTTTGACATTTTATGCGTCCGGGAACTGACCGGCGGCCTGTACTTCGGCCAGCCCCGTTTCCGCGAACAGGAGGGGGACGACGAAGTCGTCGTGGATACCATGCGCTACCACAAGAGCGAGATGGTGCGCATCGCCAAAGTGGCGTTCGAGGCCGCGCGAGGGCGCCGCAAGCGCGTCACCAGCGTGGACAAGGCCAACGTGCTGACCAATTCCCTGCTGTGGCGCGAGACGATGATTGAGGTTTCCAGGGATTATCCGGACGTGGAACTGCTCCACATGTACGTGGACAATGCCGCCATGCAGCTGGTGCGCAATCCCCGCCAGTTTGACGTGCTGGTGACGGAGAACCTGTTCGGGGACATTCTTTCCGACGAGATGGCCATGATCTGCGGCTCCCTGGGCATGCTGCCCAGCGCCAGCCTGTGCCAGGGCAATGAGGACAACGGCCTGTTTTTCGGCCTCTACGAGCCTTCCGGCGGCTCCGCCCCGGACATCGCCGGCAAGGGCATTGCCAATCCGATCGCCCAGATTCTTTCCCTCTCCATGCTGCTGCGCTATTCCCTCGGGGAAAAGGACGCGGCAGACGCCATTGACGCCGCCGTGCGCCGCGTGATTGAACAGGGCTACCGCACGCGAGACCTGGCTACGGGCGCCTCCGGAGAAATCCGCGTGAATACCGCGGAAATGGGGGATACCATTATTGCGGCCCTTTAAGGGGGCGTTTTCCCGCTCCGCAGGCGCATTCCACCGTCTGCGGGGCTGTCACCTCCGGAAGCGGGGGGAGGCACTTCCTCTGTTCTTCCATTTATTCCCGGGCTTTTCCGGTTCTTCATTCAACGATCATGAACGTTCTTATCATCGGCCAGGGAATCGCCGGAAGCTGCCTGGCATGGGAATTGAAACGCCGCGGCACGGATTTCACCATCACAGACCGCCCTATTGCGGAAACAGCTTCCCGTGTGGCCGCCGGGCTGGTGAATCCCCTGACGGGCCGGGCCTTCCGCCCCGGCTGGCGGCAGGAGGAATGCCTGTCCGCAGCGGAGGCCTTTTATCCGGAGACGGAACGGGAACTGGGCGGCTCCTGGTGGCAGAAGACCCCTATTTTCCGGGAACTGGAAACGGAGGACCAACTGGAAGTCTGGCAGGAACGCCAGACGGCCCCGGAGTCCTGCGCCTATGCGGGCCCCCTTTTCCCATGGCCTGAACACTGGGAAGGCCGCGGAAAAGCCGCCTATACGCGCGGCTCCGCCGTGCTGCACGTGGAGGACATGGTCAACGCCATGCGGAAGTTTTTCACGAAACAGGGCCGTTTTGTGGAAGCGGACGTGTCCCCCGCGGATATCCGTCCGGATGAAAACGGCCTTTTCCATTGGAACGGGCAGAAGTTTTCCCATATAGCCTGGTGCACCGGCTGGGAGGCCGGATGCCACCCGGACATGGCTCCCTTGAAGGGACGCCCTTCCAAGGGCACTATTCTGGACCTGGACCTGAAGGAGCTGGACTGGCACGCCGGCATCCTGCATTTCGGCCACTGGCTGGTTCACAACGGTTCTTTCTGGCGCTTCGGCGCCACTTACGCGTGGGCGTGGGACGCTCCCGGCATTCCGGAAGCCCCCGCCGTCCAGGAATTGATGCTGGACCTCGTCAAACGCTATTCCGGGGAGACGGGCTTCCTCCGCGCCCGCGCCGCCGTGCGCCCCATCATCCGGCGCAGCCAGCCCGTCGCCGGGCCCATTCCCGGCCTGAACGGCCAGTTCGTCTTCTCCGGACTGGGCAGCAAGGGAGTGACCACTTCCCCGTGGGCCGCGGCCCAGCTGGCGGAACATCTTGTGCACGGGGCGGAACTGCCGCCGGACCTGCTTCCCGCCGCACTGTGGAAATAATGCGGCGCGGTTCCCGTACTTCCTTGAACGGGACAGCTATTTTCCTTGTCAAAACGCCCTGAACACGATTACATGCGGCCTTATATGCGAGCGGAGAACGAGAACTGGGGAGATACGGTACGGGAGCATTTGTTTGACCAGCGCGGCGCCGTGATGGTGCACTGGCTGATCCTGCTCAATGTGGTCGTCTTTATCCTCGGGTTTTTCTTCCAGGTGGATATTCCACGGGATATTTACCCGCCGGGCCGTCTGGACCTGATCCAGCTTTACGGGGCCTACAGTGAATACACGTGCTTTCATGAAGGGGAATTGTGGCGATTGTTCACCTACCAGTTCCTGCACGCCAATCTGGGGCACATCATGTTCAACATGATCGCCCTGTGGTTTTTCGGGCCGGTCGTGGAGGAACGCTTCGGCCATCTGCGCTTCCTGCTGTATTATCTCTTCTGCGGCGTGGCGGCGGCCCTGTTTTCCTCCCTGCTGGGGTACATGGGGTTCTTTGATCCGGAATGGCGCTTCATTCCCATGGTGGGGGCCTCCGGCTCCATTTATGGCATCATGGCCGCGTGTGCGGTGCTTTTTCCGCGCGCCCGGGTGCAGCTTCTGTTCCCTCCGGTCAATTTGAGCGTGCGCCAGTTCGCCCTGGCCGTCCTCGGCATCGCCTGCGCCGTCATTATTTTCCAGTGGAACAACGCGGGCGGGGAAGCCGGACACCTGGGCGGCATGTTCGCCGGGTTCATCCTGACATTGCTGATCCTGTGGAAGGAAAAACTGTCCTCTCCCAGGCGGCGGGTCGTTTCTTCCTCCCACCATTCCACCTCGCACTCCGCACGCCGCCCCGCCGGTAACCATCCCTCCGAAGAGGAGGTGGATGAAATCATGGAAAAAATATCCCGCTCCGGCCTGTCCAGCCTGACGGAAGAGGAACGGGAAGTTCTCCGGCGCGCCTCCCGCCGTTGAATTATTTGTTAGATATTCCCCGAATTTTTGTTATTTTTCTTTCTTTTTCATTATTTCCTCCTAGCATGGAGGAATGATGACGCGGCTGTATTCCTCCACCGTTCTGGGCGTGGATGGCGTAGAAGTGGAGGTGGAAGTGGATTTCCGCCCCATGGCGGAAAAACGCACCTTTATCGTGGGGCTGCCTGATGCGGCCGTGAAGGAGAGCGGGCAGCGCGTGGATACGGCCATCCAGAACAGCGGACTGCCCTTCCAGCAGGGCGTTTTCGTCGTCAATCTGGCTCCGGCGGATTTAAGGAAGCAGGGACCGGGGTTTGACCTCCCCATCGCCCTGGGAATGGTTGCCGGAGCGGCGGAAAGGGACATGGACGCTTCTTCCTGGTGCATCGTGGGGGAATTGGCCCTGGATGGCGCCGTACGCCCCGTGCAGGGCATTCTGCCGCAGATTATGGAGGCGCGGCGCATGGGCAGGAAGCGCATCATGCTGCCACGTGCTAACGCGCACGAAGGAACGCCCGTGCAGGGCGTGGAGATTTACCCCGTGGCTTCTTTGAAGGAGGCGTGGGCACTCCTTACCTCCTCCGTTCTGCCCCCTCCCTTCACGGCTTCCGGAAGAGAGGACCGGGAGGCCGAAGACAAGGAGGCTGCCGTTGACTTCGACGAGATCAAGGGGCAGCCCTATGCGCGCCGCGCCATGGAGATCGCGGCGGCAGGCGGCCATAACATCCTTCTCTGCGGTTCTCCGGGTTCGGGCAAGTCCATGCTGGCGCAGAGGCTCCCGACCATTCTCCCTCCGCTGAATCCGGAGGAAGCTCTGGAAACCAGTAAAATCCATTCCGTATGCGGACTGCTGAAACGGGGGAACGGCCTGGTGGCCCGGCGTCCGTTCCGGGCTCCGCACCATACCATTTCCGATGCCGGGCTGATGGGCGGAGGAGCGAATATCACGCCGGGGGAAGTGTCCCTGGCCCACAACGGCGTGCTCTTTCTGGACGAATTGCCGGAGTTCCGCCGCGCCGCGCTGGAAACTCTGCGGCAACCGCTGGAATCCGGCCAGGTGGTCATTTCCCGCGCTTCCGGCACCATGACGTTTCCGTGCCGCTTCATGCTGGCAGCCGCCATGAATCCGTGCCCCTGCGGCTATCTGGGCGACAGGAGAAGAACCTGCACCTGTCCCCCGGCGCAGGTCGCACGCTACCGCCGCAAGATTTCAGGACCGCTTCTGGACCGGTTCGACTTGCTGATGGAAGTTCCCGCCGTGGACCCCTCTATTCTGGCCTCCGCACCCGCCGGGGAATGTTCCGCCGGCATCAGGGAACGCGTGATGGCCGCCCGGCAGCTCCAGTGCAGCAGATATGCGGGCACTCCCTTCCGCAGCAATGCGGCACTTTCCGGAAAAGCGCTCCAGAGGCATTGCCGCCTGCTGCCGGAAAGCCGCGCCATCCTGCTCCGCGCCGTGGAAGAACTGGCCCTTTCCGCCAGAGCCTACGACCGCATTCTGAAGGTGGCCCGCACCATAGCGGATCTGGAGGGCAGCCCTGATATTCAGGATTCCCATTTGTATGAGGCCGTGCAGTACCGGGCCTTTGAACATTCTCTCCGGGAATGAACCATTCCGGAATGCCGCGTTACGCCATGCCAAAGCGTGCCTTTTCCGAACGGAAAAAGGAAAAGAGGCGTTTTTCAGGTCGCCTCCTTCCCGATTGAAAAGTGTACCGCTCACCGGTTCCGGGAACGCCGGAAGACGAGGGCTCCCAGGCCAAGCATTCCCAGAGATGCGGTAGCCGGTTCCGGAACGGTTTCATAGGATACTTGGATGTTGGCAAGCGTATAGGGGGAGGTGGCGCCGCCCGCGCCGCCGCGCACTCCGGCAACCAGCTTGTATCCTTCCCCCCACGCCAGGGGAGAATCCGCCATGTCCAGGGAAACGGTCGTCGTTCTTGAAGTGGAATCAAAGGTAAAGCTTTCCACGGTGGAAAGGTTCCGGACCAACGTTCCGGCGGAGTCGTAAACCGCCAGCACCATGGTGTAGCTCGTGATGACGGAGGTGGGCGTGTCACAGGAAAAGATGATGGAGGAAACAAGCTCTCCCTGCCGGGGGCCGCCCAGCACCATGGCAAAGGAGTCTCCGGCCACGCCGCTTCTGCCGCACAGGATGATGGAACCGACGTCATCATGGTTGACCCAGGTTCCCTCCCCATTCTGGGGCCAGTTGGCCAGGCTGTTGTTATTGCCTCCCGCATAGACGCCAAATTCACGGCCTTTTACTTTATCCAGCAGCTGGTTTCCCGTTTGCGGCGCCATGGTCGCGGTTTGCGACAGATTGGCTGATTCGGGCAGTTCGGCAATGATGGTAGCAGCATTTGCAGCCAGCACACTGGCGCAACTTATTAATACAGCACAATATCTATTTTTCATAAGTTACACACCATAATAAATTTATTATGGTGTGTCAATTTACATTTAAGAAGAAAAGTCTTTGAATTTTCAGATTTTTCTGAAATCCGGCGCATCTTCTTGAGGTTGAATGGCCGAGCCGTTCCCCGTAATTCGCCGTTGCTGGATTTTTCTTTATAACCCTATTAAAATACCTATTTTACGTGGAATTAAACTTTGGAATAAGGAGAACATGAAATGAAGTTATTTTTCTGCGGAGTTTCCGCAGGTTTTTACAGGAGCCGGGAGGCCCCTGCTGCCGGAAACGGTCTTTCCCCAGCGGGAGCATATGCCTCGCCCTCCCGTTTGCCGGCGCTCTTTTCCGGAAACATTCAATACGCCGGGCCATCCCGGCTTTTTCACCCGTCACCCACGCAGAACAGCCGCTCCGCGGACATGCGCGGAACGGCTGTTCGCACGAGAAAGGAAAGACCGGTTTAACGGATGGCTTCCAGAGCCTGCTTGAGGTCCGCAATGATGTCTTCCGCGGCTTCCGTTCCCACGGAGAACCGGATGAGGTCCGGCCGGACGCCCGCCTCCATGAGCTGCTCATCCGTCAACTGGCGGTGCGTATGGCTGGCGGGATGGAGGACGCAGGTGCGGGAATCCGCCACATGGGTTACGATGGCGGCCAGTTTCAGGCTGTCCATGAACTTGATGGCGCGTTCACGGCCACCCTTGATGCCGAAGGTCACCACGCCGCAGGATTGCCCGTTGCGGAATTGCTTCCGCGCCAGGTCATGGTATTTGTTGGACGGCAGGCCCGGATAGTTGATCCAGGCCACATCCTCCTGCCCTTGCAGGAATTCCGCCACCTTTTGCGCGTTTTCACAGTGCCGCGGCACGCGCAGGTGGAGGGTTTCCAGGCCCAGGTTGAGCAGGAAGGCATTCTGCGGGGATTGAATGGAACCCAGGTCGCGCATGAGCTGGACGGTCGCCTTGGTGATGTAGGCGCCCTTGCCGAAGCTCTTGCTGTAGGAAAGCCCGTGATAGGAAGGGTCCGGCTCCGTCAGGCCCGGGAATTTGTCCCTGTGGGCTTCCCAGTCAAAGTTGCCGCTGTCCACGATCACGCCGCCCACCGCCGCGGCATGGCCGTCCATGTACTTGGTGGTGGAGTGGGTGACGATATCCGCCCCCCATTCAAAGGGGCGGCAGTTGATGGGGGTGGCGAAGGTGTTGTCCACGATCAGGGGGACGCCGTGCGCATGGGCGATGTCCGCCATTTTGCGGATGTCCAGCACGCAGAGCGTGGGGTTGGAAACGGTTTCCGCAAAGAGGGCCTTCGTATTGGGACGGAAGGCTTTGGCGATTTCCTCCGCCGGGGCGTCCTGGTCCACAAAGGTGACCTCAATGCCCATTTTCCGGAACGTGACGGCAAAAAGGTTGTACGTGCCTCCGTAAATGGACGCGGTGCTGACGATGTGGTCCCCCGCCTCGCAGATGTTGAAGACGGCAAAGAAAGAGGCCGCCTGTCCGGAAGAGGTCAGAATGGCGGCCACGCCGCCTTCCAGTTCGGCGATTTTTCTGGCAACCGCCTCATTGGTAGGGTTCTGGAGGCGCGTATAGAAGAATCCGGCTTCCTCCAGATCGAACAGTTTGGCCATTTGTTCGCTGGTTTCATACTTGAACGTGGTGCTCTGGTAAATGGGCAATACGCGGGGTTCACCCTTTCTGGGGGTCCAGCCCGCCTGCACGCACAGGGTTTCCGGTCTCAATTCCTGACTCATGATGCAGGGATGCTATGCCATGCCGCCTCCCTTGTAAAGCAGGAAAAGGAGGCATTTCCAGCCGCTCCCTGCCTCCCCGCCTTCGCGGTTACAATCAGCCGCGTTCAAGTGCCGGGAGGCTCTTGTTCCCAAAGACGGCCTGAGGAATATGCCACCGTATTTGGAGCTTCTTCCGGAGAAGGGAACAGCCTGCGGATTTTACCTGATTTCCGGCAGAGGGGTGGAAATTTCCTCTTCCGTCAGGTAGCAGCCGGGATCGGACCCGTACCAGTGCCCGTTGGCAAATGCGGCGCGCGTGCGGAAGCCACCGCCGCACAAGGCAAAGTGCACACAGCGGCCGCAGCGGCCTTCAATTTTTTTCTGCCGTTCCAGGGGATTGTCGGACCCGCGCAACTCAGGCAGCATCTCCGCCGCGGCCCCCGCCTTGGCGTCCCACAGATCGGAAAACAGGTTGTTCTTCACATTGCCCAGCGTGACGGATTGCCAGAATTGGTCCGGGTGCACCACGCCCTGCGTGTCAATGTTGGCGATGCCGCGGCCGGAGCTGTTCGCCCCGCCGCCGTTCCATTGAAGAAGGTTCAGGGTTTCCTTCGCCAGCGGGGAGCCTTCCCGGAGCTGGCGCAGCAGCAGGTAAATGCCGTCCGCTGGCTGGGTGACGGTCAGCACTTCACGGTTTTTGCCTTCCGCCTTCCATTCCTCCACGCGGGCAATCAGCGTATCCATGGCGTTCCGCGCTTCCTCCTGCGTCAACGTCTGCACTTCCACGCCGCGGCCCGTGGGCACCAGATGGTAGAAGCAGACGCGCTGGATGTCATTGGCGTCAATGAAGTCCAGAATCTGGTCCATGCACTGCACGTTGTTGCGGGTCAGCGTCAGGCGCAGGCCCGTCTTCTGCCCCACTTCACTGCAGAGCTTGAACCCGCGCACCGCCTGTTCAAAGGAGCCTTTCACGCCGCGGAACTTGTCATGAACGGCGCCGATGCCGTCCAGGGAAATGCCCACGTACGCCACGCCCAGTTCCTTGAACCGCGCGGCGGCCTCCGGCGTGATGCGGGTGCCGTTCGTGGAAATGGTCACTTTCAGCCCTTTTCCAGTGGCCCGTTCCAGCAGCTCCATGAAGCGCGGGTGCACCAGCGGCTCCCCGCCGGAGAACAGCAGGGCGTTCACCTTGTAGTCCGCCAGATCGTCAATGACCGCGCAGCACTGGTCCCAATCCAGCTCCCCTTCAAATTTCCGGGCGGAGGCGTCCGCATAGCAATGCACGCACTTGAGGTTGCAGGTGCGCGTGATGTTCCAGACCACAATGGGCTTGCGGACGCGGGACGAAGCCGGAGCGCAGGATTCCACGGCGCCTCCCGCGGAGCGGCCGTGCCCGTGGCCCTGCCCGTATCTCAAATGGTCCGCGGGCTGTTCCGCCCCTGTCCAAAGTCTGGTAATGTTAATCATGGTGTTGTGAAAGCCTGGGCTGGTAGGGGCAGAGGTTGTCTTCCGCCATCATGTCTCCGTAAACGGCATAGGCGCGGGAACGGGAGCCGCCGCAGACGGTGCGGTACTCGCACCGGCCGCATTTGCCTTCCAGTGCATTGTCATCCCGGAGTTTGAGGAAAAGGGGGTGCGTGCGGTAGATTTCCCCCGGATCATCCGTCCGCACGTTTCCCGCCGTAACGGGCAGGAATCCGGAAGGCTGGATTTCCCCGGTATGGGAGATGAACATGATGCCCTTGCCGTCCCGGGTGGGAACGGCGCGGCGCGCGGGCTTGCTCCCCTGCGCGCGGGCTTCCTGAAGCGCCACGCGGCGGTAATGGTGCCCTTCCGTGGTCTTGACGCCGAAGGGGACTTCACGGCTTACCTTGCTGAGTTTTTCCCAAACGGCCTCCACTTCTTCCGCCGTGGGCATTTCATCCATGGCGGCCCGGCCCGTAGGCACCAGCAGGAACACGCTCCACATGCCCGGCTGCATCTTCTTCATCAGCTCCACAAAGTCGTCAAACTCGCCCAGGGTGCTCTTGGTGATGGTGGTGTTGATTTGCAGGTGCATCCCCGCTTCCTTCGCCATTTCCGCCGCGCGCAGGGTCCGTTCATACGTGTGGGGAACGCCGCGGAAGGCGTCATGGGTGGCCTCATGCGCCCCGTCCAGGCTCAGGGACATGCTTTGAACCCCCGCCTCCTTCAAGGCATGGAAGTCCGCATGCAGCAGCCGGGCGGTAGCGGCGGGGCTCAATGCCACATGCAGCCCCTTGCCGGCCGCCGCGCGGATCAATTCCAGAATGTCCGGCCTCATGACGGGGTCCCCGCCCGTCAGCACCAGCATGGGAGGGCGCAGCTCCGCCAATTGGTCAATCAGGCGCAGGGCTTCCTCATGGGTCAGTTCATCAGGATGGGGCCGCGGCTGGGCTACGGCGCGGCAATGCTTGCACGCCAGCGCGCAGGCGCGCGTCACTTCCCAGAAAACCAGGAAGGGGCGTTCATTGAGATCTGTTTCACTAAAAATCGGTCGCATTCCTCAGGACAGCCACTTTAGAACAATTATAATTTTTGACCAGTCCAAAAGAGGGGCATTCCCCCAAAAAGTTCACTTGGCCGCCTCTTCACGGATTTTCTGAACTTCCTTGGGCAGTTCGGAAAGGGAATTGAGGGCCTCCTTCAAATTCCTGGAGGCATCCGGAGAGAGCATGATGGCCGTCACATGCTTGACGATGGGCTGCATCATTTCCACAAGCTGCTGCTGCACTCCCGTCAGCTTGGCCTGCTGGTTGCGGGTGAGGGGCGGCAGGGCGGCCTGTTTCTTGGCGATGTCCAGCAGGGCGGCCCGGTAATGCCCTATCTGGTCCACAGCGGCCTTGCTGGTTTCCTCATCCTTCACCCTGGACAGGGATTCATCCAGGTTTTTGACTTCATCCACGGTTTTTGCCAGCAGGGTTTCATGCGTGTTGCCCTCCGCATCCTTCGGGAACGGCTCCGCCTGCGCGGCCTTGTCCCGGGAAGCCTGCGCCAGTTCCGTCTGCACGGACTGCAAATCCATCAGGGCCTTCTGCAAATCGGGCGTGAGCAGACCTTCCTTTTTCAAGCGCGCAAGGGATTTCACCAATTCACCGGAAATTTTCTGCACTTCCGTCATCTGGGCGGAAATCTGCGCCTGCTCCTGCGGCGTGGCGCCGGGAAGTTCAAGCTGCCTTTTTCCGAGGTCCACCAGCTTTTCACGCACCTTTTTGACCGTTTTCACGGCGTCCGCCGCTCCGGGCTCGTCCGTCACCTTGTCCAGCGCCGCCGTAATTTCATGCATGCTGGCAACGCTCTCCTTGGTCAGGGAAAGATGGGTGTCCTGGGCAAATGCGGGGGCCGTCATGCAGACGGCAGCGCCCAGGCCGATGAAAGCAACTGTTTTATTCATGATATGGAAGCCGTTTCGTCACGGAAAGATACTTCTTCCTTCATCTCCCGTCAATCGTGACGGTCGTCACGAAGGACAACCCCTTCTTTTCTACATACGGTCAGTGGCAGGCAAGCACTCTTTCATGCCTTTGTAAAAGCCATTTCCCCGCTTGGGCAGGGCTCTCTTTTCACCTGCAAACGCTACAGAGATGATAGGGACTCAACCACTAATTAATACGATATGGCTCAATTAACAATACAACAATTTCTAGGATACAACCCCGACGATAGAGGTCGCTTCATCGATCATATGGCCCGGTTCGGACAACACGTTGATACCGTTCTCGGCAGTGTCGCCAGGACTGATTACCCCTGGGATATTCCCGGCGGCTGGGAGGGCTGGTTCCAGGTTGAATTTGCCACGTACCTCACCATGAACAATATTGATCATGAACGGGAAAACGGTATCCAGGGATACGGAACGCCTGATTTCCTTTTTTCAAATGGCCCTTATCTTGCCCCCATTGAAATCAAATGCCATCATCCGGGCAGCAATATTACGCAAGATGCATTAGCGGATGTGGCTAAACTACAACAATCCGGGATGAATTCCGGACTCGTCATCGCTGTTACTCCCAGTGGACCACCCAATGGGAGTTTCCACCATGCCCATACCCTTACCGGAACCGTGGGTGGAGTCAATCCTCCCAATATGGAAATTTACTACTGCGGGCAATAAGGCTTTACCACATTAAAAAGGGCTGTCTGCTCCATTGCAGACAGCCCTTTTGAAATTTTTAACAGCCGGATTTTAGTCGCGCTGCTGGCGGGAGTACTTGTAGTAGCTCTGGAAGCTGAGTTCCGCAGGGAATTCGCTCAGGCCGCCGTTGGGATTGTATTCCTTAAGGCCGCTCATGCCGCAACGTCCCTGATAGGGGGGCTTGTACGTGCACTTGTAGGTGGGAGCCCAGAACGTGACAAGTTCATAGATGCCGTAGCCCATGCGTTCAAGCATGGTGGCGGTGCCATCAACAATGCCCACGGAAAAACCGGCATAGTCACCTTCGCGGCTCGTCCAGTTGATGATTCCCAGGGGAATTTCTTCAACGGAGTAAATGATGTTGGCGATGGCGCGGCCCAGCTTGCGGGTGGGGGTGTATTCGGAAGCGGGTGGAGCCTGAATGTCCGCACTGGCGACACCGATGGCGCCGGCGGCAAAAAGAGCTGAGATGATGGCACGTTTCATACTGATTGTTTATATAGTATAATTTGTCGAGGGAAAGCAACTCAAAAAAACAAAAAATCAATCTAATTCCGGGCGGGGGTCCCGCGTCATGAGCTCCACAAGCGCTTCCATGGGCGGCTTGGATTCATAAAGAACGGAATAGACGGCGTCAATCAGCGGCGTCCTCACTCCCAGCTTCCGCGCAATTTCATAGACGGAGAGCGTGTTGGGCACCCCTTCCGCCACCATGCCCAGGGCGTCCAGAATTTCCTGGAGGCTTTTTCCTTCCGCCAGCCTCCGCCCCACCGTCTGGTTGCGGGAGTGGCGGGAATAGCAGGTGACGATGAGATCGCCCACGCCGGAAAGGCCCATGAAGGTTTCCCTGCGGCCTCCGCTGGCTACGCCGATGCGCGTCATTTCCGCCAGGCCGCGGGTCAGCAGGGCGGCCTGGGCGTTATCTCCCAGGTTCAGCCCCTCGCACAGTCCGGCCCCGATGGCAAAGACGTTCTTGATGGTTCCCCCCAGCTGCATGCCGATGATGTCCGTAGCGGAATAAACGCGGAAGGTCTTGGAGGCGAATATCTGCTGCACCCAGTCCGCATATTTCGGATCCTCAAACCCGATCAGGGAGGCGGACGGGAGGCCCAGGCAGATGTCTTCCGCATGGTTGGGGCCGGAGAGCACGCCTATGGGATTGGAGGGCAGATATTCCTGAAGGATTTCCGTCATTCTTTTATGGGAGCCCTGTTCAATGCCCTTGGTGCAGGAGACGATGACGGCGTCCGGCCTCACCGGCAGGTCACGCAGCCGCTGCGCTACGGAACGCATGGCTACGGAAGGCACCACCACCACGATGAGCTCCGCGTCCTTCACCTGGTCCAGGTCGCAAGTGGGATGGATGTTGGGGGCCAGGGGCGCGGCGGTTTCCGACAGGACCGGGCTGCGCCTGGTTTCAGCAAGCTGCCGGGCCTGCGCTTCTTCCGGCGTCCACAGGACGACTTCACATTCCCGGGTCGCCAGGACCATGGAGAGGGCCGTACCCCAGGAACCGGCGCCGATGACTGCTATTTTATGTAACCGATTCATCATCTTACTTGGACTTTTTGGAATAGAAGGAGTGTTCCGTTCCGTTGAGGAGCCTCACGATGTTGGAACGGTGCTTGAGAATGACCAGAGCCCCCACCACCGTGAAAAAGGCAATGTAAAGTATCTGGGGAGAAACGGCCCCGCCCTGGCAAAGCGGGTAGAACCACCATCCGGCGGCGATCATCGCCACGGCAGCCACCAGGCTGGCCAGCGACACGATGCCGGAGATTCCCATGAATACCAGCCACGCGCCCAGGGCCACGCAGGCCACCACCGGATTGAGGGCAAACAAGACGCCCGCAGTCGTCGCCACGCCCTTTCCGCCCCTGAACCCAAGGAAACAGGTATAGGTATGGCCGAGCACCACGGCGAAACAGACGAGGACGACTACGGCGTTGAAGTCCCAGCCGCCCGCATCCCCCGTCAGGAACGGCAGCCAGTTCAGGGCGCCGAACACGGGCACGAACCCCTTTAAAAAATCCAGCGCAAAAACGGAGAGGCCCCACTTCCAGCCCAGCACGCGCCATGCATTGGTAGCGCCTATGTTGCAGGAACCCTCCCGCCTCAGGTCAAGGCCCCTGATCCTGCCGGCAAGGTAGCCGAACGGAACCGCTCCAACCAGGTAGGAGGCTGCAATATAGAGAACTATCCAGGCAATCATGTCGTGCGGAGGGTATTCTACCCCCCCGCCCGTCAAATGACAATGGGGAAATCGTCTCCGGGACGCTTCTTTCCGGCGGCCTGCTCCCGCGGAACAGCGGAACGTTCAACGGCCTTCCCCGGCACCGGATTTCCAGAAGGCTTCCTGCACCGCCCCCGTCCGGAGGAAAGGCCCTCTTTTAAAAAGCGACGCAGTAAAAACGGCACAGGCTCGCCCCGCGCTCGTGGGGAAGATGCCCCCGGTCTTATTTTTCCTTTTCCGGAACGGGTTTATTTACCGTCCGTGCAGGGTTTCCGCATCACGGCGGCCCAGACGGAGGCATTGTCCTGCTGCGGTTCCAGCATGTCCTTCACCTGCTCCATGATGGTTCCCACCAGCTCCCGGCTGGAACAGTCCCTGGCCTTTTGGAGAGCCAGGAAAGAAGGCTCCCTCAGCAGTTCGCTCCAGACCTGCAAGCCGTCCGAGCAGGCCAGCACCGCATCCCCCGGATGCAGAAGCAGGGGCATGGCGCTGATGTCCACCAGTTCCATGGGCCCCCCCATGACGGCGGACCGCAGAACGCAGCGCTGGCGCAGAGCGCCCTGGAGGGACATTTCCCCCTTCCGGTAGAGGCAATCCGCAATGGGCCTCATGGAGTGGTCTTCATTCAGGCGGTCCATGCGGAAGCTGTCCGCTCCGCTCCATAAGTAAAGGGGGGAATCCCCCACGCTGATCCACCACAGGGAACGGTCACGGATGAAGACGGCCAGCAGCGTGGTTCCGGATTCCTCCGGCTCCTTCTGGATGGCGGCCAGCGCCCGGTTGGCGGCATGCAGGGCTTCCGTCAGACGCTCCGGAATATCCTCCACGCCGCTTTCCGCAAATACTGCGGCAAATTCCTGCGCCACCACGCAGGAGGCGCAGTCTCCGCGGAGATGGCCCCCCATGCCGTCGCACACGATGCCCAGCATCCCGCCGGCGGCGGGAAGGCTTTTAACCACGTCTTCCTGCTCACGGCGTTTGCCGATCCATTGGGCGGAAGCGCAGTCCAGGGTATCCGGGGTGGGGGGGGCCATGCGGCTGGGGGGCTGAATTAACTGTCCTTCCGTTTCAGTTGCGGGAAGAGCAGGACGTCGCGGATGGAAGAGGCGCCCGTCAGCATCATGATGACGCGGTCAATGCCGATGCCGATGCCGCCTGCGGAGGGCATGCCGTATTCCAGCGTTTCAATGAAGTCGTAGTCCACGCGCTGGGTTTCCCCGGCGGCCTGGTGTTCCAGGCGCTCTTTCTGCACGTCCGGATCGTTCAGCTCCGAGTAACCGGGGGAAATTTCCTGCCCGTTGATTACCAGTTCATACACGTCCACCACGTCCGGGTTTTCTTTGTTCAGCTTGGCGAGGGGAACCAGGTCCTTGGCCACATGGGTGACGAAGCAGGGATTCATGGTTTTTTCCTCCACCAGCTTTTCATAAACCTGCTGGGAAACGTCCACATCCTTCATGTCCGGGCTGATTTCCACATCCAGCTCCTCACAGCGGGCGCGGCGCGCCTCGGGAGAAATGTCAAACCAGTCCTGCCCGGCCACGGCGCGGATCAGGTCCTGGTAGTCGGCGCGCTTCCAGGGGCGGCTGAGGTCGATCGTGTAAAGCACGTTGCCTTCTGCATCCTTGTGGTCTATCTGGAGGCCTCCGCAGAATTTTTCCGCCAGGTGGCAGATGAGTTCTTCCACCATGTTCGCCATGGTTTCAAAATCCCCGCAGGCGCAGTAGGCTTCCAGCATCGTGAATTCCGGATTGTGGCGGCGGTCGATGCCTTCATTACGGAAGCTGCGGTTGAGTTCAAAAATCTTGGTGAAGCCGCCTACCATCAGTCGCTTGAGGAAGAGTTCCGGAGCAATGCGCAGCGTCAGCGGCATGTCCAGCGCGTTATGGTACGTTTCAAACGGCTTGGCGGCGGCGCCCCCGGCCACGTCCTGAAGCATGGGGGTTTCCACTTCCAGATAGCCGCGTTCCTGGAGAAAGCGGCGGATTTCCGCAATCATGAGGGAGCGCGTGACGAACAGGGACGCGCTTTCCTCATTGGAAATGAGGTCCAGATGGCGCTTGCGGTAGGTGACCTCCTTGTCCGCCAGGCCATGCCATTTGTCCGGCAGGGGACGGAGGCTCTTGGAAAGAATGGTCAGGCCGGAGACCTTCACGGTGGGTTCTCCGGTACGGGTCAGGAAGGTGGTTCCTTCAATGCCGATCCAGTCTCCGCGGTCCAGGAGCTTCCACAGCTTCCAGGTGGTTTCATCCACTTCATTCCTGTGCAGGAACCCCTGGATTTTGCCACGTACGTCTCCAATGACGAAAAACTGGGATTTGCCCATGTCGCGAATAGCCAGCAGGCGGCCGGCCACGGCTACCTGTTTGTCTTCCTGGAAATCGGCTTTCAATCCGGCGGGGGTGGTGGTCACGTCAAATCTTGCGCCGTAGGGATCAATCCCCAGCTCGCGGATTTTGGCGAGCTTGTCGCGGCGCACGGCAATAAGTTCGGATTCCGTCGTATTCGGATGTGCCTGCTGTTGTTCGGACATAGTGCGGGGATTTTAAAGGCTTGCCTCCGTTTTGGCTAGTGCATTGTCAGGCAGGGGGCATTTTTGGCGGCCTGTCCGGAACCGGGGACCTTTTTGCCCTCCTTTCCGGAGTCCAAGCGCCGGGGGACGCACCCGCGGGGGTGGATGCCCGTCCGCAGCCTCTGTAAAAAGGAGCGGGAGAACCACGCAAGGCACGATATTCAAAGGAATTGAAAAGAAACTGGTCTTATTATTAAAAAATAGCCGCCAAAACCCCACATACGCATAATTGCTTTTACCTTCGGCGTCAGACATGTTATAAATAACTCCGTTAAGGCGCACCTTATTTATCAATTATATACTATCCGTGCAGACTTATGAGTGATCAGACAACCGTAACTTACAGCACGATTGACGCTAACGAAGCCGTAGCCTCCGTAGCCTATCGTTTTTCTGAAGTCATTGCCATTTACCCCATTACACCGTCCTCTCCGATGGGTGAATCAGCCGAAAGCTGGGCCGCTGTCAACCGGAAGAACCTGTGGGGCACCGTTCCCTCCGTGGTGGAAATGCAGAGTGAAGGCGGCGCGGCAGGCACCGTTCACGGCGCCCTCCAGACCGGAGCCATGGCAACTACCTTCACCGCATCCCAGGGCCTCCTGCTGATGATCCCGAACATGTTCAAGATCGCAGGGGAACTGACTCCGGCCGTGTTCCATGTGGCCGCCCGTTCCCTGGCCTACCAGGGCCTCTCCATTTTCGGCGACCACAGCGACGTGATGAGCGCCCGCTCCTGCGGCTGGGCCATGCTGTGCGGCTCCTCCACGCAGGAAGCCGCGGATTTTGCCGCCATTTCCCACGCCGCCACGCTGGAATCCCGCGTTCCGTTCATGAACTTCTTTGACGGCTTCCGCACGTCCCATGAAATCGGCAAGATTGCAGATATCACGGACGATACGCTGAACGGCATGATCAAGCAGGAATGGGCGGACTCCTTCCGCGAACGCGCCCTGACGCCTGACGCTCCCGTGCTGCGCGGCACCGCCCAGAACCCGGACGTTTACTTCCAGGGCCGTGAAACGGTCAACCAATTCTATGAAGCCACCCCCGCCATCGTGCAGAAGGCCATGGACAGGTTTGCGGACCTCACGGGCCGTTCCTACCATCTGGTGGACTACTCCGGCGCCCCGGACGCAGAACGCGTGATCATCCTGATGGGTTCCGGCGCGGAAGCCGTGGAAGAAACGGTGGAAGCCATGATCGCCCGTGAAAACGCCAAGGTGGGCGTGCTCAAGGTGCGCCTGTTCCGCCCCTTCCCCGCCGCGGAACTGATCAAGGCGCTCCCCGCCACGGTCAGGAAGATCGCCGTGCTGGACCGCACCAAGGAACCCGGCTCCCAGGGCGAACCGCTCCACCAGGACGTCATCCAGGCCCTCTTTGACGCCCAAGGCTCCGGCACGCTCCCCTTCACCAACGGCATGCCCAAGGTGGTAGGCGGCCGCTACGGCCTCTCCTCCAAGGAATTCACTCCTGCCATGGTCAAGGGCGTCTATGACAGCCTGGAACAGGACGCTCCCAAGAACCACTTCACCATCGGCATCAACGACGACGTGCTGGGCACCAGCCTTCCGTATGATGAAGATTACTCCACGGAAGCGGACGACGTGACGCGCGCCATGTTCTTCGGCCTCGGTTCCGACGGTACCGTGGGCGCCAACAAGGACGCCATCAAGATCATCGGCCAGCACACGGACCTGTACGTTCAGGGCTACTTCGTGTACGACTCCAAGAAGGCCGGTTCCTCCACCATCTCCCACCTGCGCTTCGGCCCGCGCCCGATCAAGTCCACGTACCTGATCACCAAGGCGAACTTCCTGGCGCTGCACCAGCCCACGCTGCTGAACCTGTTTGACTTCCTGAAGAACGCCGCCAACGGCGCCACCTTCCTGATGAACAGCCCGCACCCCGCGGACAAGCTGTGGGACACGCTGCCCGCCCGCATGCAGCAGCAGATTCTGGACAAGAACCTCAAGCTTTACACGATTGACGCCTTCTCCGTGGCCCGGAAAACGGGCATGGGCGGCCGCATCAACATGATCATGCAGACCTGCTTCTTCAAGCTGGCCGGCGTGATTCCCGCTGATGAAGCCATCGGCTACATCAAGAAAGCCATCGCCAAGACCTACGCCAAGAAGGGCCAGGAAGTGGTGGACAAGAACATCGCCGCCGTGGACGCCACGCTGGAAAACCTCCACCAGGTGGACACCACCGGCAAGACCATCACCGGCCATGCCATTCCGCCCGTCATGTCCGCTGACGCTCCGGACTACGTCCAGAACGTCCTCGGCAAGATGATGTGCGGCGAAGGGGACAGCATCCCCGTCAGCCAGATGCCCGTGGACGGCACGTTCCCGAACGGCACTTCCCAGTACGAAAAGCGCAACCTGGCCCTGGACCTCCCGGAATGGGATCCCGCCCTCTGCATCCAGTGCGGCAAGTGCACGGCCGTTTGCCCGCACGCCGCCATCCGCAGCAAGTTCTTCTCTCCGGACGCCCTCTCCGGCGCGCCGGAAGGCTTTGAATGCCTGGATGCCAAGCATCCGGACTGGAAGGGTGAAAAATTCGTCATCCAGGTCTCCCCGAACGACTGCACGGGCTGCACGCTCTGCTCCGACGTCTGCCCGGCCAAGAGCAAGACGGACCCCACCCACAAGGCCCTGACCATGGTGCCCACCCTGAAGATTCACGACAAGGAGGAAGCCAACTGGGACTTCTTCATGAGCCTTCCGGACGTGGACCGCACCAAGGTAAGGACGGACAACATCCGCTCCATGCAGGTGCTGCGCCCGCTGTTTGAATTCTCCGGCGCCTGCGCCGGCTGCGGTGAAACCCCGTACGTGAAAATGCTCTCCCAGCTCTTCGGCAACCGGCTGGTGGTCGCCAACGCTACGGGCTGCTCCTCCATCTACGGCGGCAACCTGCCCACCACCCCGTGGTCCCATGACTCCGAAGGGCGCGGACCGGCCTGGTCCAACTCCCTGTTTGAAGACAACGCCGAATTCGGCCTTGGCTTCCGCGTCTCCCTGGACAAGCAGATGGAACACGCCATTGAGCTCCTCCATGAAGCCGCCGGCATCGTGGGCCAGGAACTGGTGGACCAGATCCTGACCAACCCGCAGAAGGATGAGGCGGACATCGCGCAGCAGCGTGAAAACGTCGCCGAACTCAAGAAGAGAATCACTGGCAAGCCGGAATGTGCACGCCTCCTGACCATGGCGGACAAACTCGTCCGCAAGAGCGTCTGGATCCTCGGCGGCGACGGCTGGGCCTACGACATCGGCTACGGCGGCCTGGACCACATCCTGGCCAGCGGCAGGAACGTGAAGGTGCTGGTCATGGATACGGAAGTGTACTCCAACACCGGCGGCCAGTGCTCCAAGTCCACCCCGCGCGCTGCCGTGGCCAAGTTCGCCACGACCGGCAAGCCCGGCGTGAAAAAGGACCTGGGCCTCATGGCCATGACCTACGGGAACGTGTACGTGGCTTCCGTCGCCCTCGGCGCGAAGGACGAACATACGCTGAAAGCCTTTGTGGAAGCGGAAGCCTATGACGGCCCCGCCATCATCATCGCCTACTCCCACTGCATCTCTCACGGCATCAACATGGCCAAGGGCCTGCAGCAGCAGAAGGCATGGGTGGATTCCGGCCGCATCCTGCTCTACCGCTACAATCCGGACCTGGCCCTCCAGGGCAAGAATCCGCTGATCGTGGAAGGCAAGGGACCGAAGGGCGACCTTCGCGACGTGCTTCTCAGCGAAAACCGCTTCAAGCTTCTGGCGAAGACCAACAAGGAAGGATTTGAAAAACTCCTTGAAGAAGCCCAGAAGGACGTCTGGCACCGCTGGAACCTGTACCAGAGCATTGCCAACATGGGCGCCGACAAGTCCGCGGAATAAAGCGTACAGCCGCTGAATTTCAACGCCCCTGCACGGTTCGTCCGGCAGGGGCGTTTTTATTCATTCAACAGGAGAGAGCTCTTTTCTGCGCGCCGGATACGGGCGCCTTCCGCGCAGGTTCACAGAACCCTTTTCTTCCACAGCTTCAGTCCCACGGCATGTCCGGCCACAAGACCCGCGCAGGCCGCCAGGCATCCGAGCGCGTCCGTCCACAGCCACCCGTTCTTCCAGTCCCGGAACAGCAGCAGGTGCACCGCCTGCCCCGCGGTGACAGCCGCGAGAAACCACGCCAGAAAGTAGCCGCAGCTCCATGCGCCACGGAACAGCAGAAACCTTTTCAGGGAAGGTCTTTCACATCTGCGGCCTTTCCACGGATTTCCGCACTGGATGAAAATCATCACCAGCTGGAAACAGAAGCACCCCGCAAACAGCAGGGAATCCATGATCAAATACCCCTTCGCGGAAAAGCAATGAGCAGCGTCCGGCTCCACCCCCGGAACGATGGATGACAGCAGAAACAACGCAAGCAAAACAATATTTCCGTACATGGGACTTGTCTGAATGCATCAAGCATAGGTGCAGCCTTTCCTCCCCGCAAGAAATAAACCAATCCCGGCATGCTATCCGCCGGGAAGAAAAACGGTCCCAGGCATCTCCTTCCCCAGGCGCGGCCCGCGTGAAGGAAGAACGCTCCCGGAGCAGGAATACTGCTCAGGACTCCTGGAAATGGTGCATGCCGGAGGAAGAACATACCATTCCGGAAGCCGTATCCGGGAAGTGCACCACATCGGGCATGAAGCGGGTACCGACATCCGGAGAGAGCGCATCCCCTTCTTCAGATTCTTTTCACCCTCCGGAGTACGCACGGCGGCATGGTCCCTGATGATGTAAAATACTTCTTCACTTACTTCATGATAACGGTGGCCGCAGGCAAACTGCACCGGTTGCACTGCCACGAACCCGGGCGCGCATTTGCGCTTCATGGAAGAAAATGGCCTGCTTACGTGGAAAGTACATGCGGAAGTACCTCTTAACTCTGTGCGCGGAATGTACCCATTCTGGCCCCATGTCCCCGCTGGGGAAAGCCTATCAGCAAATGAACACGCCAAGCCCGCAGATCAAGGACATTTCTGTTTTACGGTTCTTCCCCGCCCATGGGACTGCCCGGCGGCGTTTTATCATCTTTCAATGCGGTTTCAGCCGGAGATTGGAATAAGGGACAATTTTTTACCCCTTGGGGATTCTTCACGTTAAGAAACGCATCCATAGCCTGCACGGCTTCTTTCTGATTCCATTTCCGGGATTGCTCAAGGGCAGGACCGGAAATTTTCCTCCATTCTTTTTCCGCCTCTTTTAAAGAAACCGCCTTAAAACATTTCCACTGGGGAGCATCCTGTGTAAGAAGTTCAAAGAGGGACACAACCCAAACCGTTTCAGAGGGCATGTCCTCTGCCAATTTTTCCTGTTCAGGTGATGCAGGCGATTTTGTCTTTTCTTTTACTATTGTTTCAAACGGATCTTCACCCTCGGTTTCCTGGGAAAGAGGCACCCGGCGGCTGCCTGGGGAAAGGGAGCATGTTTCCTTAATGACGCCCGTATTTACATAAACGCTTTCCGTCTGCTCCATGCCGCTTTTCCAGCGGGTTCCATCTTTGGGATTGGTCTCTTCACAGCCGCTCCATTCCAATACCCTGCCATACTGTTCCGTCAGTTCCCATTGCTTCCATCCATAGATAAAGCGATACCTGTTAACATACCTGTCAGGACAAAAATAATAAGCTTCTTCACCACGAAAAACACTGCCGATTTTCTTCCCGTGCAGGCAGAAGGAAGGAACCGTATAAAGATAAGAGTTATCCGCATTGCAGATAAACCTTACATGTTCATCCTGCGGGGGAGGAGTTCCAGCTATTTCAGGGTTCCGGTACAGGAAAATTCTTTCTTTTCCATGGTCTCCCACAAGATCAATTTCCTGCATAAAAACAAGGCCGCCGTTGGGGCCGTCTGAATTCTTTAATGCAGGATTCCAGCCCGTCCATGATTCAATAAGATCGCCCTGTCCGGAAACCTGTTTGCGAATATTCCACTGGAGAAAAGAAGGAAGCTGGGAAAAATGAAGGGAAAAAACAGGCGGCTGCTCTGCCGCCTTTAACAAGGCGGCAGAGCAGCATAAAAAGCATAATCCTGTGATTAAAGCATTCATTCTAAATTTGATTTACCCTGGACAGAACCCTGTCCACATAATCAAAATTATTGCTATTATATCTGGAAATGCACCATTGTCTAGAAGTATTCATCCAGGCGCAGTAGTGGCCGCTTTTTCCGGGATCATAAAGAAAACCGGGGGAGCGCACCTTGGTGCCGGGTTCGTTAATCTGCCGGGAACATTTGGAAGCTCCGTTATATGCCTTAAGCGTGCAAAGCTGGGCGATGGTACAGGCCGTTCCTTCCGCAAATGAATAATCATACGGAACCCCCTGGCCTGGATTGGTATCGGCCGCACGATAAACCGGGAGAGCACTTTCAGGCGCTTCCGCCTGCTGCTGCTGGAGTTGACGGAGCATCCACCTGTGCGCCTCATTGTATTTGACAAGGATGATTTGAAGGGCTGCCTGGATGTTTTTCTGCCAGTTCCATATTTGCTCCCTTGGGATGGCGGTATATATGCCGTCTCCCCCTGCCGTTCCCGTCACTTGAAAAATGCCGTAACCGCCGGCGCCGGCGGTATCCTGGCTATGAAGCGGAATTCCTTCCGCCCCGGGCTCCCTCCGGTACTTGCCGCCTCCGGCCAAAAATTGATTGTACAAGGATGACGGGGCATTACTCCAGGAGAAGGGGTAATAAACCGCCTCGCCGCCATATCCAAATGATTCGCTTTTGCCTACGGCGGGAAGACACCATTCCATGGAGGCCAAAGTATCCGGATACATTTGAAGCACGTAGGACTGAATATACCGGGTGCACATTTGATCGTCCGGATTCTGCCCTCCGATGCGGAAACGATAGATATCCGCTCCTGTATAGGAGGAGTGGCCGTTTTTGGATTTAATTTCAAATTCCAGACTGGCATTTCCTCCAAAAAAGCCTTCATTCACCTCTTCAAGCCAATCCGTATCCTCCGCAATATTCCATAAGGACACTGGCTGTTCTTTCCAATTTTCCTGAATGGAAGGGATATGTACTGTATCTTTATCCAAAACGGCCCGGTTGCGATCCCGGGTTCCGGCAGGGGCATCTGCATATTGGATCGCCGGGCGGCTGTAGCTTACCGTCAGCCTGGTTTTCCAGGAAAAACGCCCGGCATCCAACCCTTTTATTTCAAAATGCAAACTGGGCATTCTAGGACTGCTTTCCTGGCCGGAACCTGTCTCTGCATAATCAATCCATGCAATCGTGTCAGTATTCCTGCCGTCCACATATCCCAGCGCATCGGAATGATCATCTTCCTGCGGTACGACCAATCTTTCCGATACTCCAAACAGCGGAGCCGGAAAAGCCTTCAAGGTGACGGGATGAATATCCACTTCCGTAATCAGAGTTCCAAAAGTTCCGCCTTCCTCACATTCCATGGAGAGCCATATGTCCTCCCTTCCCGTATTGAATTCCTGGGAACGCTTGAGGCGCATCAGCAAGCATCTGTCTCTCCATTCCCCCGGGATAATTTCACCCTCCTTGACATTCAACGAGGCGATTACTTCTCCGGTATTCTGCGACGGGTCTCCCAGCGTGACTTTAACATGGTAACTATTGTTAACCTTGTTGCCATCATCACCGCGCCTGCCCCGGTCCTTCCACGAAATTACATAAAATCCCGCGGCATAATCCGGAGTGTCAAACGAGTCCCTGTCTTCAAAGAACATGATCCTTTGTTTGATGCCTCCGGAAGTTTTGTCAGAATCCAGCTCTGCACATGTAACATGATCACTTTCTACGGACCAGTATTCTATTTTTGTTCCGCGGAGGGCATACCATTTCCGGATTCTGGAAGCACGGTCGGAAGTTCCTTCCGTGGAAGAAATGAATCCATATTTAAATTCGACGCCTTCCGCATATCCCTGATCGTGTTTCTGATTTAATGCTCCCGTTGAACCCATCTTCCCGTTTTCAATCTTTATTTCATGCCGGGAATCACCGTTATTTATTGAAATTGCGTTATTCATTGCATTTAGTATTTTTATGGAATGCCATCGTAAATATCGGTTTTTTGGGATTCAACCATTACTTGACGAATTAAACACGGACGATACGTGCCTCTACTCCCTCCTGTTGAAAATAAGCAAATTCCATAAATGCTGCCACTACGGGCGGAAAGTCCAAAGGACTACCCAAACTGCTCGCTCCCAGAGGCGGAAGAACAATAAATAAAGCTTGCCCGTTGTCCCCCAGCAACCTGAAAGACAAGGACAAGCTTTTTATAAAAATAAAGAATCGAAAACGCGGAAGCTATAAAATCATCTAGCGGCTTCCGCCGTTTTACGGATGATTTCACGGGCCTTGCGCACGTCGTCCTCATGGGAATCGCCGCGGCTTCTTTCCACGGTGAAGAGCTTGGAAAGCTCCTCATCCATGCGGGCCACGGCGGCTTTCGCCTTCGGGTTCTTCGCGGCGCGGGCGCGCAGGATATTGACCTTTTCAAATTCTTCCAGCCCGTCTCGGAGTTTTTCAAACCGCAGGGAACTGAGGTTGCCGGGATAAACCAGGTAGCAGTCTCCCGCGGGCCAGTTGCCGAAGTCCGTCTTTTCAAACGGATTGCGGTTCCAGGAGTTGTAGGCCCACCTCAAAAAGCCGTCCAGATGGTTGGCGGCGGCAAAGAGGGGCAGCCATTCCGCCTCCGCCAGCGGGGAGATGGTAAAGGTGTTGGGCTTTTTGGGATGGACGCAAACATAGAACGTCGTCTTCTTCCCCTCTTTCTTGCGCTGCGCCAGGAGATCGCCCGTGACCGTGTCCGCATGGTCGAGCACGGGAGAGACGTCATACACGTCCCGGGTCATGGCGGTAGGCCGGTTGACGGCGGAGACGATCTTGAATTCCGGAGCATACTTGTCCAGCACGTTCTTGGCCGCCTTTACCATGGAGTCCGGCCGTTCATCCAGCCCGATGCAGGTCTTGTCCAGCCATCCCTTGCTCTTGACATGCTTGCGGAAATCCGTCAGGAAAGGCCCCCAGATGGCTTCGTAGGAAGGGTCGTTCGGCTTGAGGTCCAGGAACTTGTATTTTCCGGTAGCTTCATCCAGATAACGGACTTTCATGTTCCACGGAATCATGGTGTAGCAGGATATCTGGCCCTTGACGCCCACCTCGTTGATCATGAAGGAAACCCATTTGTCAAAGTTGGCGTAGTTCCAGCGCATGGTTCCGTTCTTGCCCTTGATCCATTCGATCATGGGGGGGAACCAGTCGTAGGTCTGGGCGTTCCAGGCTTCATCAATCAGGGAGCAGGTAATGGCCTTCTGCCCGGCATCCGCCAGCCTCTTCATCACCGGCTTCATCAGCGCGAAATGTTCCGGAGACCACGGTTCCACATCATGCCAGCGCGCCACAGCCTGCGGATGCTGCCAAAGGTCCAGGTGAACCTGCCAATTGGCGGGCGCAGGCAGAGATTCCGGAGCCACTTCCAGAACTACGGGAACGCTCACGGGAGAGCCGCTTTCCGCGGAAACCACTATTTTTCCCTTGTACACGCCGGGTTTGGCGGACGGGGGAATGTTAACTTCCACCCAGACGGGACGCACGCCCCCGGCCTGCAGGTCACAGCTGTTTTCACTGCCGATGATATCTGAAATGAGCCTGTTGCCTCCCTTGGTGTAGCGTATCATGGAGGTCCGGACGGGAATGACCTGTCCGGCAGCATTTTTTACCCCGGCGCAGGTAGCGGATAACTGGGGCTGCGCCTGGGAAGACCAGACGGCAATCTGTCCGGCGGCGCGTTCGCCCCTCCAGCCGGACAGGCGCACGGAATCCTGAAGCATTTCCTGCCTGGGAGCGCCGCTGTAAGGGATGCGGTCATAATCCTTCACCGCCGCGGCTTGCAGGTTCAGGGCGGCATCAGGGCCGTAGCCCTTGATTTCCACCAGGTGCCCTCCCTTGTCATTGCCGGCGTTGTTGCCCAGGAAGGTGATTTTGACGTACCGGACCGTCTGGGGATTGAATTTGAAGGGGACGCCTTCCGAGGTGGCCGCAATGCTGTTGGAAGACTGGTCCGCCAGCATTTTCCAATTTTTGCCGTCTTCCGAGCCTTCTATTTTATACTTGTAAATGCGGCCCCCCTCCCAATATGGCCAGACATGCAGGGCGGAAAGCGCGCGGGGCTTCCCCATGTCTATCTGAAGCCAGACGGGAATGCCCTCACATCCCCAGTATTTGCCTGCGTTGTTCGCCTGGCCGTCCACGGCCAGTTCCGGACGGTCGTTGCCGTAATGCCCGGAAGCGGTGACTTTGGCCCCGGCAAACAGGTTGCCCGCATCACCCGTCGCTCCGGCGGAAACCAGGGCGGGTTCATATAGCGGGTGCCTGTCCGGCGACTGGGCCTGAACAAAAGACGTTAAGGCAATAACGGAACACAGAGGAAAAAGAAAACGGCGCATGCGTATATTACGTGCAGGAATTCCGTTTTCTCTCAAGAAAAAAGAGTGTTTCCGCTATTCCGCCAAAGGACGCACCGGAATGCCCCTGGAGGCAAAGTAGGTTTTGGCTTCCGGCACCGTGTATTCGCCGAAGTGGAAGATGGAAGCCGCCAGCACGGCGTCCGCCTTGCCCTCCACCAGCACGTCCACCATGTGGTCCAGGCTGCCCGCTCCTCCGCTGGCGATCACGGGAATGCGCACCGCCTCGCTGACGGCGCGGGTCAGTTCAATATCGTACCCGGTTTTGGCCCCGTCCGCATCCATGCTGGTCAGCAGGATTTCCCCGGCACCGCGGCGTTCCGCCTCCACGGCCCATTCCACGGCATCCAGCCCCACGAATTTACGGCCGCCATGAGTGGAAACGCCCCATTTGCCGGGCGCCTGCCTCTTGGCGTCAATGGCTACGACGATGCACTGGCTGCCGAAGGCCGCCGCGCCTTCATTGATCAGTTCCGGACGGTTGATGGCCGCCGTATTCAGGGACACCTTGTCCGCGCCCGCCAGAAGCATTTCACGCATGTCCATTACGGAACGGATGCCTCCTCCCACGGTCAGCGGCATGAAGCAGCAGGCCGCCGTGCGGCGCACCACGTCCACCATGGTGGCGCGGCCGTCGGAAGAAGCGGTGATGTCCAGAAAAACAAGCTCGTCCGCCTGCTGGGCATCATATGCCCTGGCGCATTCCACCGGGTCACCGGCATCCCTCAGGTTGACGAAATTGGTCCCCTTGACGACTCTGCCGTCCGTTACGTCCAGACATGGAATGATTCTTTTTGCCAGCACGGCCTTATCAAGCCATCACCGCCAGCAAAGGGAAAGCCTAAAATACGGCTTGCCGCAGGATGCCTATGATGGGAAAAAACGTCTCTTTCCTATAAATATCCCGTTGCAAGCTTTCTTTGTCATCTCCATCAAATTTGAAGACAATTCCTTGAATTTCAATAAATGGATAAATGTATAGAAAGCATTTTACACACGCTTTCCTCCTCCTGTTCAATAAATGTCTGCGGATTAAGAATCCGCAAACAATAAAAAATGTTAACAATTAATTTACTGTACATTTTAATACATTGAAAATACTATCATTATAGTATTCCTGGTCTTTTTTGAATTCATCCTTTCCATACTTGCTCCGCAAGTTATACAAAATTTGTATTTCACATAAAAAAACCGGATTCTTAATCCGGTAAACGGGTGGAAATACTTCCTTCCAGTATTTTTGACTCAAAAGTTTAATAAAATGAAGAAAACACTTTCTCTTCTGGCCGTCACGCTCCTCGGCATTTCCGGCGGCCACGCCGCCGTCACCCTGGTTTCCGGATTTTCCCGGTTTGACCAGACTTCACCGGACAGCGGCACCGCTGTTTCTGACCTGGGAACGAAGTCCCTCAGCTGGACGCTTAACGACGCTATCTGGAATAACGACGGAACATGGACGTCCAATGCGACCAATTCAAAGAAAAACGGGCTTAATGTTTCTTCCCTTCAGCTTTCCGGAGCTGCCGGCTATACGGTGAACATTAACTTCTCCAGCGCCGCCAGCCTGGACAACACGGATTCCCTCTTCTGCGCTTCCATTGGCGGAACCGGTCTTAATTCCATTGTAGGACGCTATGAAAGCGGCAAGATAGGCATCGCCAACAATGGCGGCAGCTCGGGACGTCCCGCAAGCGGCTTAAGCAGCACCGCCATTGACTTCAACAGCCCGTTTTCACTGACTCTCTCCGTTCAGGCAGGGGGAGCCTACAGCGTGTTCATTACGCAGAACGGCACCACTCAAACCGTATCCTGGCCCAACATGGCCCAAGCCGGAAATCTGGACCAGCTCTATATCGGCTGCTGGGCAACCTTGAACGGGAACCAGAGTTCCCCGACGGTATCCGGCCTCAGCTTCTGGGAAGGCGCGGCAACGCAGGATGACCTGGCAGCCATCATCAACGTTCCGGAACCGGCCACTGCCTCCCTGAGCCTTCTGGGGCTGGGCGCACTGCTCCTGCGCCGCCGGAGAAAGTAAAATTTCCTCCTGTCGGGCCGCTGGCGGTTTCATGCAGCCAGCGGCTTTTGTTTTTTATCCCTTTGAATCCAACTGCCATGAAATTTTCATCACTTTACCGCAGTCTGCTGTTCATCCCCATAACGGCGGCTTTCATCGGCGCGGCAGAAGCCAAGACGCTTCAATTATACATCCTGACAGGACAATCCAATTCCCTGGGAGCCGTCAAGGGGTCTCCGGCGTCCGCGGAGCTGCTGGAACAGTACAGGTCCGATGGAAGCACCAAATTCTGGCACAATAATTTCAACAAGATCACCGGCAGTTCCGTAGACTGCAATCCGCCAGCTTCCTCTTCCTGGGGTTCTGTCGTACCCCAGGTGTGCGGAACGGAGTCAAGCAATTACAACTGCATGGGGCCGGAGTACGGCTTTGCCGCCATGATGGAGCGCAAGGGATGGTCCCTGGGCGGCCCTGGCTCCGGACATGCGGACATGGGAATCGTCAAGGCTACTCTGGACGGAGGAGGCAATTCCTATTGGAACAAAGGCACGAACGCCTATAATGCCATAGTGGAGACCGTCAGGAAGGCTTGTGAAAACGCCCTGGCCAACGGTTACGACAAGGTGGAGATCATGGGCGTAATGTACCTTCAGGGAGAGTCCAATACAGTCACTGACAGCAGTAATGCCGCCAATTCATTTTTAACGTTTCTGGACAACTTGCAGGGGGACCTTGCCCGGGATGGAGTGGACACCGGCCCTCTGGCGGCACATCAGGCCATTCTGGGAGAACAGGCCAAGTGGGGCACAACCAACGTCACGAATGCTGAAACGGGGGACGTCACCGGAGGATTCAACGGCAATGAAGGTTCTTCCGGAACAACCCGCGACCAGCAGGAAGCCCTGGCCCGGGCAAACGACAACATGGGCTGGGTTCCGACACGGGACCTCGCCAAAATCACCTCCGGCGACAACATGGGCGTCCATTACGACGGAAAGTCCCAGATCACCATCGGAGCGCGGTATCCCTATGAGGCGGCCAGGCTGGCCGGGTACGATACGGGTACGGTCCGCAGCGGAAATTACGACGCCGCTCTCTCTTCCACGGAAGCCTGGATGAACGGCAAGCTCCCCGTGGACAGCACGGCCGTCTGGGACGCAGCCTCCTCCGCCAAGGATAACATGGTGAGTTCCGCCGCCGGAACCAACGCCGTGCTTTACGGCATCAGGATTGAAGATACATACCTGAACACCATCACCATCCGGGGCGTGGCCGTTGACGGCAGTTCCGCTCCCTCCATGCAGGACGGCCATTTGATCCTGGGGAGCGGCGGCATCGACATCGCAACCGGAAAAAACCTGAACATCGCTTCCGTGCTGGAGCTTCAGGGCGACCAGCAATGGAACCTTGCGGGAAGAAGCACCCTGTCCATCCGGGGGAGCAGTTCTTCCGGCAACCATCAGCTCACGTTCATCACGGGAACGGGAGACGTCGCCATCCGCAATTCCACCCTTGCGGCTGATCCCTCCGGAATCGCCAGAGTGGAGGTCAGCGCCTACGTCAATACGGATGCCGCCGCTTTTACGGGAAACTGGACCGTCGGTCCGGGAGTGGAAGTAACAATGAACGGCACGGATACCAAGACCGCCGGCTCCGGCTGGGGAACGGGCTCCGTCACGCTCCAGGGGGCAACCGTCCTTGCCGGCTGGGAACACGTGACGTCCAATACGTGGAGCAACCGTTTCATTCTGGAGGAAGGCACCGTTTCCTCCTTCGGGAGCTCCACCAACGCCACCGGAAAAGTCCTGACCCTGTCCGGCGGGATTTCCGGAAATGGGGCCTTGTCCAAGACCACCGGCAATACGCTGGTTCTGGCCCATGCCAATACCTATGCGGGAGGCACCCAAATCCGGGGAGGCACTTTGCGGCTCGGAGACAAAAGCGCCCTGGGCACGGGAACGGCGGCCGTTCACACGGGAGGAACGCTGGATTTGAACCGTTATGACGTTTCCAACACCATCCGCCTGTCCGGAGGGGAGGTGCTGAACTGGGGCACCGTTGCGCGCGTGGAAATCGGCCACCAGGTGGTCTGGGCGGACCAGCACCTGGAAGGAACACTCGCCTTGTCCAACGGCTCCCGCATCCTGGCCGGCAATTCCATGACGCTGGGAACGGGCGACAGCCTGGCGGCGGGGAATTTTACCGTGGAGCTTTCATCCATGAACCTGGTGGAAGGAGGCGAAGGGCTGGCCTCCATCATCATGACGGGAGGCGTCTTGAACCTGCTGGACGGCCTGACTCTGGACGTCAGCGGCATCCTTGCTCGCTCCGGCACCATGTCCTTCAGGATTACGGATATTTCAGGGGGTACTCTGGAAGGGCTTTCCTCCGCGGAAGATTTTTCCCTGGCAGAGGCCGCCCATGGCTGGAATGTGCTGGATTACGACGCTTCCACGGGAATCGTGACGCTTTCCGTGCCCGAACCGTCCTGTGCCCTGCTGGGGCTCCTGGGCATGGCGGCTCTGCTGGCAATGCGCCGCAGGGCCTGACTTTTCCCCCTGCTCCCGAAGCCAGCAGGAGCGCCGCCAGCCTTTGCGGCGCTCCGTGACCGGACCTGAACAGCCCGGGGATTTAACTGGAAGTTATGCCTTCCTCCTCCCAGCCGCCTTTCCTCTGCGCGCGTTGGAAATAACCGGAGTAAACAGGGCGAAATGGGGCAAACGGCTTAATAGCTTTTCTTTCCATGTCCAGGTGCTAGACTCCGCGCAAGGCATCTCCACCCATGACAACCACACGCTCGGGATTTACCAAACTTGCAGCTATCTGCATTGCCATCCTTCTGGGGGCCGTCATCTGGGAGCTGGGGTGGCCCCTGACGCATGCGGAGCATGAATGGTCGCGCCTGATTGCGGCCGTCGCCACGCTGGGCCATTTGACGGGCGTGCTGGGCTCCTTCTTCCGGAAGGAGATCAACCGCCCTTCCCTGAGGCTGCTGATTTTCCAGATTATCTGCTGCCTGCTGATCTTCCTGCTGATCGCCAGGGAGCAGCAGGAGGACAGTTACATGAGGTTTACGGAGCTTTCCCGCCTGGTGATTACGGCAGGGCTGATCGCCATCCCCACGCTGATGTCCCTGACCAGGATTTTTGAATGGCTGCTGGGCAAGCAGAAAAAAGGGCGCCCGCTGATGGCTCCCGCCATGCAGTTCGTAACCTCCCTGGGAGTGGTCATCCTGGCGGGCACCGGGCTGCTTCTGCTCCCCAATTCCACGTATCCGGGCATCACGCTGAGCTTTACGGACGCCCTGTTCACCAGCACCAGCGCCGTGTGCGTCACCGGTCTGAACGCCGTGGACTTCGCCAACACCTTCACCCCGCTGGGGGAAATGTTCACGCTTGCCCTCATCCAGATCGGCGGGTTCGGCATCATGACGTTCGCCTACTTCGTGGCCATGGTGGCGGGCCAGGGCTTTTCCCTGCGGGACCGCGTGCTTCTGACGGACCTGCTGGACGAAGGGAACCTGGGGTCCGTGGTCTCCTTCATCACCACCATCGTAGTCAGCACGCTGTTCATTGAACTGTGCGGGGCCGTCCTCCTGTACTTTTCCTGGGAAGGAAAGGATATCAACCTGATGGGGGAACCCCTGTGGTGGCACTCCCTCTTCCACTCCGTTTCCGCCTTCTGCAACGCGGGTTTTTCCACGTTCCCGATGAATCTGATGGAGCCGGGCATCCGCCTGTGCTACAGCGGGCAGGCCGTCATCATGGCGCTGATCGTATGCGGCGGCCTGGGATTCGGCATTTACAAGGAAATCAACTCCCGCCTGGTCAACCGCTTTCTGGCCAAGCACCGCCGCCTGCGCATGCAGTGGACCCCGTATTTCAAACTGGTGATGATCGCCACGGGCATTCTGCTGGCTGGGGGCGCCCTGTCCATTTTTGCCGTTTCCGCCCCCCACACTTCCGAACCGCTGGGGCAGCACCTCTGGAGCTGCCTTTTTGACAGCGTCACGGCCCGCACGGCGGGATTCAATATCAGCGACTACAGCCGCTACCTGCCCGCGGCCAGCCTCATCATGTGCGGCCTGATGGTGGTGGGCGGCAGCCCCGGCGGCACGGCGGGCGGCATGAGAACCACCACCTGCGCCATTGCGGGCGCGGAAATCCTGCGCATCCTCCGCGGCCGGGACCACGTGGAATTCTTCCACCGCCGCATTGACCAGCGCACCGTGGCGCGGTGCGTGATCACGGTGGTGGTCTCCTGCGCCTGGATCGGCTGTTTCACCATTCTTATTTGCAGCCTGGAGCCCGCCATGAGCTCACTGGATATCTTCTTTGAAAACTGCAGCGCTTTTGCTACGGTAGGCGTGTCGCGGGGAATCACGCCCAATCTGAGCGACCCTTCCAAGTATCTTCTCATCATCAACATGCTCGCCGGCCGCGTGGGGCTTTTCGCCTTCCTCATCGCGCTGGCCGGCACCCCTACCCCGCGGCATTACCGCTATCCATCCGTCAAAATTCCGTTAACCTGAACATACCATCATGAGATATACCGTTATCGGCCTGGGCCAGTTTGGACAGGAGCTCTGCACGGAGCTTTCCGCCCGCAACATTGAAGTAGTGGCCGTCGCCTCCACGGATGAAGAACTGGAGCAGATCAAGGACCTGGTGACTTACGCCGTGGTGACGGATTATACCAATCCGGCCGCCCTGCGGGAACTGGAGCTGGACGACCAGTCCGCCGTGATCGTCGCCATCGGGGACAGCTTTGAAGAAAACCTCCTCGTCGTCACGCACCTCCAGAAAATGGGCGTGCGCTACATCTACGCCCGCGTGATGAGCCCGGTGCACGAGCACATTTTAAGCCAAATGAACGTGTACGCGCTCATCAACCTGTCGCGCGTGGCCTCCAAGCAGCTCGCCAGCCAGCTGGAATCCCCGGAATTCCTGCGCGTCTCCCCCATGGATGAGAACCACAGCATCGTGGAAATAGCCGTGCCGCGCATCTGGGTGGGCAAACGCCTCCGGGACGTGGGCCTGCGCACGGAGCACCATCTCAACCTGCTCACCATCCGCCGCGGAGAAGCCCAGACCCCGCAGGGGCGCCGGGAAATTCTTTCCATCCCGCGCATTCCCGTCATTGGCACCCCTTCCCCGGATCTCGTCTTTGAAGACCACGACATCCTGATCCTGTTCGGCAAGGAGACGAACCTGATTGAATTCGCCCAGTTGTCCAAGGGCCTGTAAACCCGGACCAGTCCCATTCCGGAAACCGGTCTTTCAGGACAGCTCTTCAAAAGCGGTCATCAAGCGCTTTTCAGAGATACGGCCCTTGACGGAGATAGCGGGGGCGAAGACGGCCAGGCGGTATTCTTCCAGCAGATAGCCGTACTGCGTCCAGCGCGGGTCGCCGTCATGTTCCGGCAGGGCCTGATGCCAGGGGAGGTACACGCGTTCAAAGAGGTCCAGGCGTTCCAGCTCCCTGGCCAGGGGCTGCTGGCCGATGCGCCTGATGCGTTCCGCGATGCCCTGCATGTACCGTTTCAGGTCCGGCAGGCGTTCCGCTCCATGCGCCCACAGGAAGCGGGAGCGGAGCAGCCAGTCAAGCTGGCGCCGGAGGTCAGCCGTGATGCGCTCCGTATGGCGCACGCCCTGCTGCGCGGCCATAAAGTCCCTGGCGGCATGCTCCGTGGCCGCTATCAACTCCCAGACGTCCGCCACGCTGTGGGCGGCGTCAAAGAGGTTCTGGCGCAGGCTCATTTCCGCAGCGGCGAATTGTTCCGCCGTGCGCGGGAGGGGGCGGCCCATGGCGATCTCCGCGGAGACGTCCACCAGGTCGTCCGCATTGGTGGACGGGTCCCTGCCCAGCATGTGCAGGGAAAGCTTCCCTTCCAGTTTCAGCGGGAATTTCTTGCGGAGGTGGTTGAGCTGGTCCGTCTGGCGCAGGCGCATGAAGCGCAGGCAGCCTCTCCGGTGGGCTTCTTCCGCGCGCAGTTCATCCTCAAAAACGCGGACGCCTACAGACGGGCCTTCATCCACCAGGGCTACGTAACCCGGCCTTCCCGCCACGTCCACCGTGCGCTCCAAATCTCCGCAGGTCCATTCCTTCATTCCGGTTACGGATACGATGTCCGCCGCTGTTTCCCGGAACCGGCGGGAGAGCTTTTTGCCCAGCCGCGCATTCAGCTCCGCAACGTCCGTACCCATGGCAAGCTCTTCTCCTTCGTCGTCGCAGACCCAGATTTTCGTGACCAGCTCCGCCGGAATGCGGTTCATGTCAAAGAAGGAGGGAGCGCAGAAACGCCCGGTTTCCGCTTCCACGAATTCCGCCAGCTTCTGCGCCAGCGGCCCGTCCGGCTCCAGGCCATGCCGGAGTTCCGCAAAGTAGGCGGCCTTCTGGCTGATGGGCTGGAGAAAGACGCGCAGGTCCTTGGGAAGGGTGCGCAGCAGGCATTCCGCCCGCTGGGCCAGATGGCCCGGGACGCCCCATTCCGGCAGCCATTCCGGCACGTCCGGCAACTGGTCAATATGGACGCCCAGCGTCACGCCGTCATCTTCCGCGCCGGGGTCATTCTGGTAATACACGGCGTATTCCGCGCCGCCGCAGGAAATTTCATCCGGAAAGCCGTCCAGAAGGTCCCTGCCCCAGAAATCATACATGGCCTCCTGCGGCGGAACGTGCAGGGCTTCCGGGTTGTCTTTTTCCATGCTTCCGGCCCAGCGCAGAAAGGCCCTGGCCGTGCAGCAGTCCTGCGGAATGAGCCTGTCAAAGAATTCAAAAACGCCTTCCTCGCACCAGACCTGGTCCGGGCGGCGCAGCTTCAGTTCTATCTGCCGCACTTCCTCCCGGAGCGTTTCCAGATGCCTGATGCATCCGGGTTTCGTACGGAAGCCGCCGCCCAGCAGTCCTTCACGGATCATGATTTCCCGCGCATGGGCGGGATTGATGCGGCCATAGTGGACGCGCCTGTTGTCAATGATGCGCAGACCGCCGCACACCACGCGCTCCACGGCGTAAACCGCGCCCTGCTCTTTGTCCCACCGGGCTCCGGAATAATGGGATTCACAGAGATGGGGAGCCACCTGTTCCACCCATTCCGGCTCCAGCCGGGCGGCGCGGCGCATCCACAGGCGCGTGGTGTCCACCAGCTCCACGCCCATCACCCATTCGCTCCGCTTCTTGCGGCGGAACAGGCCGGAACCGGGAAAGATGCCGAAGGAGCGTCCCCCGGCGCCGCGGTATTCCCGGTTGTCCGCATCCCAGAGGCCGAACTGGCGCGGAACGCCCGCCAGGATGCTCCGGTGAATCATGGCGAAGGAAGCCTGCCGTTCCACTTCCGCCTCCAGGGGGGGGATCCTGCATTTCAAGGTTTCCTTCAGCAGCCGGGAAAGGTCTTCCCACAGGTTGAACCATTCCATCATGCGGTTGAAATTGAGGAAGTTTTTCCCGCACCATTTCCGGAGCTGGTTTTTGTGCCAGCGCCGGCCTTCCCGGAACTGCCACGCAGCCTTCCACAGTTTGAGCAGGGACAGGAAATCGCTGTCTTCATCCTTCCACTGCGCGTGGGCCTGGTCCGCCTTCTGCGCGGCATCCGCCGGACGTTCCCGGGGATCCATGATCCCCAGGCCGGCCACAATCACCAGCATCTCCGGCAGGGCCTGTTCATGCTGCGCTTCCAGCAGCATGCGGCCCAGCCGCGGGTCAATGGGCAGCCGCGCCAGCTTCCTGCCCACGGGCGTGAGCTGCCGGGCCTTGTCCAGGGCGCCGATTTCCCGCAGGGTGCGGTAGCCCTCCGTGACCAGCTTGGAGGAAGGAGGGTCCGGAAGGGGGAATTCCGGCATTTCCGGAAGACCCAGGTCCTTCATCCGGAGAAGAGCCCCGGCCAGCGCGCTGCGCCTGATTTCCGGGTCCGTGAAGTCCGGCCTGTCCTCCCAGTCCTCCTCACTGTACAGGCGGATGCAGACGCCCTCGCACACGCGGCCGCAGCGGCCAGCACGCTGGCGCGCGCTGGCCTTGGAGACGGGTTCTATCTGAAGCCGCTGCACCTGGCGCGCTGGGCTGTAGCGGCTGACTCGCGCCAGGCCGGAGTCAATGACGTAAATGATGCCGGGAATGGTCAGGGACGTTTCCGCCACGTTGGTCGCCAGCACGATGCGGCGGCAGCTGCGTTCCGGATGAAAAATCCTTTGCTGGTCTCCAAGGCCCAGCCTGGCAAAGAGGGGGAGGATGCGCGTATTCCTCAAATTCCGGCCTTCCAGCTTTTCCGCCACTTCACGTATTTCACGCTCTCCGGGGAGGAAGACGAGCACGTCCCCGCGGTCGTCCAGGGTGTCTAGCCAGTCCACGGCGCGCGCCACATGGGCGGGGAGCTCTTCATCATCACGCAGAGGCGGCAGGTAATGAAGGTCCACCGGATAGGTACGGCCTTCCACCTGGACGATGGGGGCGCCCCCGAAGAACTCGGAAAAGCCACCCGCATCCAGCGTAGCGGAGCTGATGACCAGCCGCAGATCCTTCCGCCTGTCCAGCAGAAGCTTCAGGTAGCCCAGCAGAAAGTCGATGTTGAGGCTGCGTTCATGGGCTTCATCCAGAATCAGGGTATGATACTGGCGCAGGTCCGGATCATGCTGCGTTTCCGCCAGCAGAATGCCGTCCGTCATGAACTTCAGGCGCGTGTCCGGCCCGGCTTTTTCCTCAAAGCGCACCTGGTAGCCCACCAGGCCGCCCAGTTCGCAATTCAGTTCCTCCGCCACACGGCGGGAAACGGAAGCCGCGGCCAGCCTTCTGGGCTGGGTGCACCCTACCCTGCCCCGCGCCTCCCCGGCAAGCTCCATGGCCATTTTGGGAAGCTGGGTGGTCTTGCCGGACCCGGTTTCACCCACCACCACAATGACCTGATGCTCCCGCATCGCCGCCAGAATGTCGTCCCGGCGGCGGGAAATGGGGAGGTCCGGATAAGTGATGTTCATGATGGAGGGGAGAAAAAAACCCTGCAAGAACGTCCTGCAGGGTTGATGGAAAAGCCGGAAAGGATTTCTTTACTGCCGGGGTTTGGGAAGGGCGATGCGGCCGCTCCGGGTCAGCATCTGCACGTCGTAATCCTCAATGAGAGACAGGAAGCGGTCAATCTTGTGCTCACCGCCCGTCACTTCAATGGTCAGGGCGTCCCGCGTGACGTCCACGATGCTGGCGCCCAGGATCTGGCAGAATTCAATGACTTCATGCCGCGAAGCGGAATCCACGCCGATGCGGGTCAATACCGTTTCCCGGTACACGTTGTCCGTGTTGCGGAAATCCACTACTTCCACCGTGTTGACGAGTTTTTCCAGATGCTTGATGATCTGGTCCAGAACATCCTCCTTTTCGCGTACGACGATGGTCATCCGTGAAAAGCGCGGGTCCTGGCTAGGGGCAACGTTCAACGAATGAATATTGTAGCCCCGTCCACTGAACAAACCGGCAATGCGGGCAAGCACGCCAAATTTGTTTTCAACAAGTACGGAGATAGTATGACGAGTCATAAGTTTAATTTCTTAAAGGTGATGCATTATAGGCGCTTTTGACTGCCAGTCAAGCCCGCGGCATAAGGATGCCGGAAAACGCTTCTCCGGATGCGGTCTTCCGCAGACGCCGCACAGGCGGAATTCAAAGCTCCCGCGGCATGATGGCGTTGCTCTTCGTCGCCGTGGGAATGCGGGGCAGCAGCGTCTTTTCGGAAACCGGGCGGGCATCCACTTTCACGTTGAACTGCTGCCCGTCACGGGAAACGGTCAGCAGGGCCGGCCCCTCCCTCAAAGCCCTGACCAGTGCATCCATAGTGCTGACGCTCTGATGATTCACGGCAAAGACCATGTCCCCGGCCTGGAGGATCTGCCCCACGGATTTCTTCGGATTCACCTGGATGACCAGCAATCCCCGCGCGCCGATGGACTGTTCCTCAGCGGTGAGTTCACGCAGGTGCATGCCCACTCCTTCCATAAAGTCCTCCCACGGAGAAGGAACGTTCTTTAAAATGCTGTCCCCCACTTTCAGGGTGACGTTCATTTTTTGTCCCTTGCGCCAGATTTTCAGCCGGAATTTGTCGCCGATGGAAAGATTTTCAATGTGGTCCTTCACATCCTTGTCGGTCTGGATGGGAACTTCATTGAAGCTCAGCATCACGTCTCCCGTCTGAAGGCCCGCCTGCTCCGCCGGGGAACCGGGCTTCACGATGTTGACTACTGCGCCGCCTGCTTCATGGTAGTCCAGGAAACTGCGGAGCGGGGGAGTATTGCGCACAATGTCCAGCCCCAGGTATCCTCTCATGGGGCGTCCATGCCTGCAAATCTGCTCAAAGCTGTGCACCACCAGATTGGAGGGAATGGCAAAGCCGATGCCAGCGTAGTTTTTCTCCACATTGGGAAGCACCGATTTGTTGATGCCGATGATTTCACCGCGGATGTTGATGAGAGGCCCTCCGGAATTGCCGGGAAAGATGCTGGCATCCGTCTGGATCAGGTCCAGGCCGGAATCCACCAGCTTGCGTTCACGGGCGCTGATGATGCCGCGGGAAACCGTCGTCCCCAGTCCATAGGGGTTGCCGCAGGCCAGGACGATCATGCCGGGTGCAATCTCGTCACTGTTGCCGAACGGAAGAGGCGTGAAGGCCATCGGGTTTTCCACCTGCAGCACGGCGATGTCCAGCTCCGGATCCACCCCTACCAGGCGCACGGAAACGCTTTTCCCGTTGCTCAGCGTGACGCGCAGCGCATGCTTGTTCTGAATGACATGGTAGGCGGTAATGATATGCCCCTCTTCCGTGACGATGACGCCGGAACCCAGGCCATGGACCGCCAGCCTTTTTTCAATCATGGATTCGCCGTCTTCGGAAGGCTGCGGCACGCTGGTCACGCCCGTGGTGTCTATGCTGACCAGCACCCGTTCCACCAGCCGGGCGACGCGTGAATATTCTTCATTGAGCTGGTGCAGGATGGGAACGTCCTCCTCCTTGAGTTCGGACTGCTGCGCCATCGTAAACACCTCAGACCGGAAGGAAACGTTCTTCTCCGTAACGCGGCTGTTCCACCTCCAATAGGCAACGGAGACGACGGTCATCATAACCGTCATCATGATGACAAGTAAAGCCCGTGTCCATATAGTCGATCTCATGGAAATGCCCTGCCGTAGTAACGATCAAACGGTTTGCGGCTTGATCACGAGGAGATGCCTGAAAAATGGACCTGGAAGACTCCAGCCGCTTTTTGACATTCCGGTTCTATTGATACTATTTAAGCCTATTCTCTTCAAATGAAAAAACTTTCAAATGACAAATACGTCTTTTAACGAGGCATATTTTATGATACCGTATGGGTACGGTTTTATGGGTACCAGCACTTTACAACAACAAGCCATTCACCTCGTTTTCGGTACGGACGAAGGAATGGTGCGTGAAAAGGCTTCCGGCATCTTTGCCGCCCTGACGGAAGGCACGAATGAATTTTCCCATGAAATCCTGGAAGCGGCCTGCGGCGATTCCGATGAAGCGGACCAGGTGACGCGCCAGGTCATGGAAGCCCTGCGCACGCTGCCGTTTTTTCCGGGCCGCAAGGTGGTCTGGATGAAGAACTGCAATTTTCTGGGGGATTCCGTCACGGGGCGTTCCTCCACCACGGAAGCGGCTCTGGACTCTCTCAGGCATCTGCTGGAAGGGGGGCTGGGACCGGACGTCCTGCTGCTCATCTCCGCCTCCGAATTTGACAAGCGCCGTTCCTTTAACAAATTCCTGCTCCAATCCGCCGCCGCGGAGGAACTGAACAAGCCGGACATCACCAAGGCCGGCTGGGAAGGCAGCCTGATGCCCCTTATCAACAAGGAGGCAGGCGCGCGGGGCATGAACTTCGATTCCGCCGCTCTGGAGTTATTCATTCACCGCGTCAGCGAATCCTCCCGCCAGATTATTTCCGAAATTGAAAAACTGGACCTTTATCTGGGCGCGGACAGGCGCACCGTGATGCCGGAGGATGTGGAGCGCATGGTTCCGCTGACGCGCACAGGCGTTATTTTTGAAATTTCACGTGCTCTGGAAAACAAGAAGAGCGACGCGGCCATCTCCCTGATTGACTTTCAACTGGAACGCGGTGAAAACGCCGTCACGATCATGCGCGCAGCGTTTATCCCCACGCTGAGAAATCTGCTGGCCGCCAGGCTTTTATGTGACGCGTTCAATCTGAAGCCCACCAACTTCAAGGAATTTACGGCCCGCATCTCCTCCCTGCCCTCCTATGCCGCGGCGCTGATTCCCCTGAAAAAAGACGGCACTCCCAATGCGTACCCGCTTTTCCTGGCGGCGCAGAACGCTTCCAAATTCAAGACGGAACGGTTGAAGCAGACTTTAAAGGAATGCATGAAGGCGGACAAGGCCCTGGTATCTTCTTCGCTTGATCCGCGGCTGATTCTGCACCGTCTTGCCATTTGCTCCGCATCCTGATGAATTCCTCTCCTTCCCCCGCCTCCTCCCTGTTCGACGTCCTCGTCGTCGGCGCCGGGCACGCAGGCATTGAAGCGGCGTTGGCCGCCTCCCGCCTGGGGTGCTCCGTCGCCGTTCTGACCCACAACCTGGATACCATCGGGCAAATGTCCTGCAACCCGGCCATCGGGGGGCTTGCCAAAGGCCACATTGTCCGGGAAATAGACGCCCTGGGAGGGGCCATGGGACTGAATACGGATGCCACCGCCATCCAGTTCCGGATGCTGAACGCCTCCAAGGGGCCCAGCGTGCGCGCACCCCGCGCCCAATGCGACAAAACGGCCTACCGAGCACGAATGAAAATGGTTCTGGAAACCGCCCCGGGCATACGCCTGTTCCAGGGTGACGTGGTCAAACTGCTCGTCAACGGGGAGCAGCAGGTGACGGGAGCCGTCACTTCCCTGGACTACACCATCTGCGCGCGCAGCGTGGTCATCTGCTCCGGTACATTCATGCAGGGGCTGCTGCACGTGGGTCTTCAGCACATAACGGGCGGCCGCATGGGCTGCGCTCCTTCCAGCCTTTCCACCGACCTCGCCGCGCTTGGCTTTCAAGTGGAACGGCTTAAAACGGGCACCTCCCCGCGCGTCAATGGAAGATCCATTGACTTTTCCGTTTGTGAAATGCAGCCCGGAGACGCGCCGGAGGCTCTGTTCAGTTACCGTTCCCGCGACGTACTGAAACGCGCTTCCGAACCTTTCTGCACCCTGAACACATGGGGAGACGAAGACTTCCGCATGAAGCAAATGCCGTGCTGGATTACCTACACCAATCAGACCACCCACGACATTATCCGGGACAATTTAAAATTCAGCCCTCTCTATAGCGGCATCATTGAGGGCATAGGCCCCCGGTACTGTCCTTCCATTGAAGACAAAATCGTGCGCTTTGCGGAAAAAACCAGCCACCAGGTCTTCCTGGAGCCGGAAGGCCGCAGTACGGAGGAATTCTACCTCAATGGCGTTTCCACCTCCCTGCCCTACTCCGCGCAATGCGATTTCATCCACACCATTCCCGGCCTGGAAAACGCCCAACTGATTCGTCCGGGGTATGCGGTGGAATATGATTTCTGCCCTCCCACGCAGCTGCACCCTACTCTGGAAACCAAGCTGGTGGAAAACCTGTACTTTGCAGGACAAATCAACGGTACCTCCGGCTATGAAGAAGCCGCCGCGCAAGGTCTGATGGCGGGAACAAACGCCGCTCTGAAAACTCTGGGCAAGCCCTCCCTGGTGCTGCGCCGCGACCAGGCCTACATCGGCGTCATGATAGACGACCTTGTCACCAAGGGAACGGACGAACCGTACCGCATGTTCACCAGCCGGGCGGAATTCCGGCTGCTGCTGCGCCAGGACAACGCGGACCTGCGCCTGGCCCCCCTGGCTTTTGAAACGGGCCTCATCACCCGCGAAACGTTCAGGAAAACGGAAGACAGGCAAAACGCCATTGAGGAAGGAATAGCAAAAGCAGCTCTGCTTAAACATGAAGGCGTTTCCCTTTCCACCTGGCTCAAGAGGCCAGGCAATGACTGGACCCTGCTGCCTGAAGAACTGAAAAAAATGTTCCACGTGGAACATTTGGATGCCATTGCCACGGATATCCAGTATGAAGGCCACATTGAAAGACAGAAAAAACAGGCGGAAAAAATCACCCGGATGGAAAGTAAAATCATTCCTGCCGACATTGATTACGAACGCGTTCACGCCCTGAAAAAAGAAGCGGTCATCAAGCTGGGCAGCATACGTCCTGCCACTATCGGGCAGGCTTCCCGCATTCCGGGCATTACTCCGGCGGACATTGCCCTGCTGCTTGTTCATTTGCAAAAGCGCGGCAGGCAGCAGGCATGAAAGCCTGCGCCGTTTTCATGCCGGGGCTTTAAATTTGAATACGGCCCAACTCCTGAATGCTGAAAACTTGCATGCATGCAAGGTAAAAGCCTCATGCTCTCCCTATGACCCGTTTTCCACTCCCTGCAGGCTCCGGTTTATAAACGAGGGGAGGGGGGGCTTTTTCCTGAATATTTTCCCCTGTATGACCGATACGCTTCCGGCTCGGTTCATGCCATCCGGCTTGTCTTAAAAAAGGGACACGAACAGAGAGGATGCACAATGATGAGAAAAACCGCCGAATGGCAGGCTCACCGGTAATTAAAGATGCTTTCCCGGTTTAAAAACAATCCGGAAGGCGAATGAATAATTGACTGTGCCCGTTACCGGTAGCTTACGTCGCCCCGGATGCACACATCGCTTCCAAAGATGCTCACAACCGGCTGCTCAAGAAAGGCTTCACGTTCCAGGAATGAACCGCCCGTTACGCCGTCTGCGCCGCCGCCCGTTATGATGGGCGCGTAAAATCCCACCCATTCATCCACCAGGCCGGCTTTCAGGAATTCCCGGACCAGGCAGCCTCCCGCTTCCAGCAGGACAGTCCCTGTTTTTCTTTCATTATACAGATTTTTTAATAATTCCAAATAACTTGAAACGTTCTCTACAATCAGGGTCCGGTCACGGAATTCATCCGTCAGGCAAACGGAATCCGCAGGAATGGATGCGGCGTTGTGAGTCAGGATAATGCGCCAGGGCTGTTCCTTAAGGGAAGAAACGGGACGGTCCGGTTTTCTGATGGTCAGGGACGGATTGTCCAGGCGCATGGTATTTCCTCCGGTAAGAATCGCATCGCACTCAGCCCGCAGGGTATGTACGAAAGACCTGGATTTTTCATTCGTCAGCCACTGGGACCGTTCCGGACTGCGTGAAATGCGGCCGTCCAGGGACATGGCGCTCTTTGCGATCACCCATGGGCGCCCCTCCAGCATGTTCAGCCTGAATCCCCGGATTAAATGATCGCATTCCTTTTCCAGAATTCCGCGGGTGACTTGGATGCCTGCTCTCCCAAGAATATCAGCCGCGGCGCCGCGGTGTCTGGGATTGGGGTCTTGAGAGCCATAAACCACCCGTTTGAAATGGTGTTCCAGAATGGCTTCCGTACAGGGTGGCGTTTTTCCGGTGGTGCTGCACGGCTCCAGAGTAACGTACAGAGTGGAATCCGCAAACAGGGCCGCGTTGCCTCTGGCCGTTCCATCGGCAATAGCCTTCCTTTCCGCATGGGGCAGGCCGGCTTTTTCATGAAAACCGGAGCCGATCACCTGGTTTTCATGCACGATGACCGCTCCCACGCAGGGATTAGGACTTGTCAGCCCGACCCCTTTTTCGGCCAGTTTTACGGCCATGTTCATCCAGCGCGTATCTTGGTCCTCCGTGTTCATGCCGACCTTGTAGCACGAATGCGCGAGAAAGGACAATCACGTTGTGTGATTGAAGAATATTAGATTTAACAATATTAAATTCCTTCTTCTTCTACCCTGTGCCCAGTGTGAACAACGTTTTTACCGCCTGGGAATGAATGGATTGAAACCATCCGACAGTGTGAATAAATTCGGTTCATAAAAATGTGGATAACATCTGAATAACTTATTCACACCATACTCACAGTTAATTGACTTATCCTTTCACAGGGTTATTGGCAAGTGGAACCGTGAAACGGAGCCGCACGTTCCGTCTTGCGGAAGCGCCGTAAGAAAGCATACCATTCCTCCATGAGGGTTGCCAGATTGATTTACATTCCGGAAAGGGACCATACCTTTCCCGCAACGAGCCCTGAGAGGCTCTTCCGCGGCTTTTCCGTGGCCGGGGTGAGCGTAGCCGCCTATTGTGCCTCCCGGCTCCGGGAAGCGGGCTTTGAGGCGGTTTTTAATCCGGAAGCCGCCGTTACGGAAAGTGCGGCGGAAGTGGTAGAGGTGTCCATGCATGATTTTTCCCCGGAAGCTGCCGCATGGCTTGCTTCCTGCGGGACAGGGGAAGTACGGAATGAAGAAGGGCGGCTGCTGGCCCGGAAAGGGCCGGGGAACGGACTGTCACGTGTTTTTTCCGGGCAGGAGGCGGCTGTGGAGCGCCTCGTCTATCCCTGGGACCTGCTGGACTGGCAGGAGAGAGTGATGGAGGGAATGGAGGGAGACGATTTTTCCGGGCGGCCGGGCGTTTACGTCCTGGGCAGTCTCCGTGTGGGAAAGGGCACCGTGGTGATGCCTGGCGTGGTGGTTGAGGGCTCCGCATGGGTGGGGGACGGCTGCCGTCTTGGGCCCAACTGCCATTTGAGAGGATATGTGTCCATGGGAAACGGCTGTGTAGCGGGGCAGGGGGTGGAACTGAAGAACTGCATCATCGGAGACGGGACGTTTATTCCCCATCTGAGCTATGCGGGTGATTCCATCATTGGCAGCGACGTCAATTTCGGGGCTGGAACGGTGTGTTCCAATTTCCGCCATGACGGCGGGGAGCACAGGATGATGGCGGCCGGGAGGCTGGAAATTACCGGAAGGAACAAGCTGGGAGCCGTCATTGGGGATCATGTGCGCCTGGGCGCCAATACCGTTGTTTTGCCGGGCAGGGTGGTTCCGCCCGGCGCCTGGACCATGCCGGGGGAAACATTCACGGGAACATGAATTCCGGGACGGAAGTGCCGGAATACGGAAAAGGCCGCATGCGGGGGAACCCTTCCCGGCATGCGGCCTCTTGCTGGATAACGGCAAATGCTTAGCAGCTCCGGCGGCGGCGCATCAGCAGGGCGGCCAGGCCCAGCAGCCCCAGGGAAGCAGTGGCCGCTTCCGGAACAGGAAGCACAACGCCGTCGTAAAATTTGATGTTGTTGACATCTATGGTTCCGTTCATGGGACGGGTGTTTCCAAAGGAAGCTCCAAATTGGGAGCCTGTCAGGGCAGGGGAGGACGGATTCCAGCCGGTGATCGTACCTGCCAGGGTGCCGTTGACGTACACGGAGAGAGTCTGGGAGGAAAGATCGGAAACGATGCTCAGATTGTTCCAGTTGTCCTGCTGGAGGTCCGTCCAGGTCAGGCCTGTATTGATGTTTCCGCCGGATTGGCCTCCAAATCCCTTGTTGTAAAAATAAAGTTCCCCGGAAGCATTGAATTCCAGTACCATGCTGTTGGATTCTCCGGAAACCGTTCCATTGGAATACAAGCTGAAAACGTCTTTCCAGGCGTTGTTGGTGGAACTCAGGTTTTTCAGGTCGAAGCTGACGGTGAAACTGCCTGAAATTCCCGCTATGCCAGAGTTGTAGGGCGTGCCTCCGCCGGAGCCGCTGCCGAAAGTGGCATAATCGTTGCCGGTTGTATAATTGAATGAACCGTTCCAGCCGGGAGCAGTTATTTGCGTTCCTTCAGTGGTCCACTCCCAGGAATAAATGGGAGAAGCCGCATGGGCCATGCCTCCCGCAACCAGTAAAGACAAAATAATGAATGAACGTTTCACAGAAATTCTGAAAGTCTTTGTTGTTTAAAATCGCCGAAGCTTGGCTGAAAAGTAGCGGATTTCGAATCCGGATGCCGTTCTTTTTCCTCTGGAAAGCGGCAAATTCATTGAACATATACACGATCCGGAAGAAGCGCTGTTTATGTTTCCTTTCATGCTTTTATTTTTCCGTGATCTTTCTTTTTGTTAACCGGCTTGTTCTTAAAAAAATAATTTGACCCCGGATTCGAAATCCGCGTGCGCGTCAACCGGGAATTGTTCGCCGGAGAACGGACTTTTAAGAATACTTAAATAATTTGAAAAACCGTTTCATGCAAGATATGCCCGGAGAAATAGCATATTACTACATATGGTATGCTTTTAAAAAAATACTGCCAAATATTAGGGTTTGACGGAGAAATGGCTTGAATCACAGGAGGCACTTGTGAGAGGATGCGAGGCAGATAAAAGCACAGACACATGAAGTTTACCATTTCCAAGCAAGTATTTCTCGACGGTCTGAGACAGGTTGCCAGCGTGGTGTCTTCCAAGACGACGCTGCCCATTCTTTCCAACGTCAAGATTGAAGCTGAAAACGGCCAGGTACGTTTTACGGCTACGGATCTTGACGTATGCATCACCGGCGTAGTTCCCGCGAACGTGCTGCGCGAGGGCACCGTGACTCTTCCCGCCAAAAAGCTGGTGAGCATCATCAGCGAGCTTCCTGAAGCCGAAGTCCAGGTGGACGTCAACCAGCGCAACCAGGCGACTGTGGAATGCGGCCGCTCCCAGTTCAAGCTGAATGGCCTTCCGGCGGACGAATTCCCCGAACTGCCGTCCTTTGAACAGGCGACCGTGTACCAGGTGGACCAGAATTTGCTGCGCGACTGCATCCGCCGCACGGAATACGCCATCTCTACGGATACGACCCGCTACGTGCTGAACGGCATTTCCCTTTCCTTCCGCAACGGCAAGATGACTCTGGTGGCTACGGACGGCCGCCGCCTGGCCCTGGCGGAAACCGCCCTGGAATTCCCGGAAGAACAGCAACTGGACGCCATTCTGCCCACCAAGGCCGTTGGTGAACTCCGCCGCCTTCTGGATGAAGTGGGGACCGTCACCGTACGGTTCACCCGCAACCAGGCCGCTTTTGAAATCAATGACACGCTGCTGATCAGCAAGCTGATTGACGGCAATTACCCGAACTACCGCCAGGTAATCCCGACGGACTGCAAGGAAAGCATTGAACTGCCCTGCGGGGAACTGCTGGAAACGGTGCGCCGCGTGTCCCTCCTTTCCGTGGACAAAAGCACGAACATCAAGCTGAACTTCCGTGAAAACGAACTCGAAGTGGCTTCCAGCGCGGAAGGCGTGGGTGAAGCTCATGAATCCATGACGATCACTTATGCCGGAAGGCCGCTTTCCATCTCCTTCAACCCGGATTTCTTCATGGCTCCCCTGAAGACGATGGCCGGGGATACGATCATTACGTTAAACCTCATTGATGAAATGAGCCCGGGCGTATTGAAGATAGGTGATGAGTTCCTGTACGTGCTCATGCCAATGAGATCTCCCAACTGATTTTGATGGTACAAAATCATTCATACGAGAACAGGCGCCGTGCTGTCACGGCGCCTGTTTTTTATTGATTGAAAATGAAAGTGATGACTGGGTTATTCACATGAATGTTCTACGTGGAACATTTTTCATTTTCCACCGTCGGCAATAAACCGGACGGTGATTTCCGGGGGAGGGATAAAAAAACAGGCGTGCCGGCATGGCACCGGAAAAAACGCGTATAAACACCTTCCGGCGCCGGGAACGTGCGGTTCAGGCGCAAGGGAAGGCACGGAGTGCCGCAGCGGGTCTAAGGAGGCTCCGCCGCGTCATTCGCTCAACAACCCCGGATCGGCGAACAAATCCGGAGCAAGATGGAAAGGATAGGAACCGGAGGCTTGCAGAATGGCTTCCCGTACGGGAGGCAGGGAACCGAAGCAGGAGGATTCCACATCCAGAATACGGCCGTCTTTCAGTTCAATCATCAGTCCGGGTTCAGATTCATGATCGGGCGTACATCCTATGCGCTCAATCAGTTCCCATGGAATTTCCTTGCGTGAAATGCTGTTGCCCCAGGAGATGGAGGAGGAAGTGATTGTGAGAAAATAAGGTCTCCCCAGAATGACGGGAAGCCACAGGAACAAGAGAAGAGCGCCGAGGAGAAAGCTCCACCATCCGGACCCGAAGAATGCCCAGGCCAGGCCGCACCCCAGGGTGCCGAGGAGTCTCCCTCCCAGCCGGTAGCTGCGGTAGGAATAATAAGTGTTCATGAATTGCGAAGTCAATGAAACGTCAGGCCGGCCAGGGAACGCGAAGCCCCCAGCCGTACTCTGTACGATACTCCTTCATTCCTGCAAAGACAAGATGATAAGTCAGGAAATCCAGTCCAGCATGTCCGGCGGCAGGGAACCGCGGGAGCGGATCAGGGAAAGGAAAGCTTCCTCCATTTCCGGAGGCGGCGGAAAAATGCCCGGCATGGCGCGGCCTGCGGCAAGCTCCACGGCGCCCAGGTTATGGAGCGCCAGGGGAGGGTCTATGTAGCACATTTGCGTAGGGTCCGGCAGAATGAAATTAAGGGGGCGGCCTCCGTTCAGCAGGCGGTTCTTCGGGATCTCCGGCCCCCATTCGTCCTCCACGCCCATATTGGCCAGCAGAACGCCGGAGGAGCGGGTCACAGCGGGGTCAATCACTCCTGACAGGGCATGCCGCCGCCCTGTGGCCGTGACGGCGCAAAAGGCATGACTGACTGCATTGGTAAGAGCTTCTCCATCCGTTGCGCGCACGAATGAGGCGGAGGACAGAGGGAGAGGTTTTTCCTCCACATCCGCCACGATAACGTTCAAGCCCCGCCTGAGCGCGTGCAGAACGATTCCGCGGCCCACTTTTCCGTACCCGATGACTACCAGGGTCCGTCCCGGGCCACTCTCAATTCCCAGCGCTTCCAGCGCGCGGAAAAAGCTTTCCCCGGTTCCCAGGCAGGTTTCTATCTGCTTGATTTTTCCGGCGTCCACCATCCACACGGGCTGCGTGCAGCGCGTATAATGCTGCGCTCCGGACCGGGTCAGTTCCACATACCCGCAGCGGCTGGGAACATGGCTGAGCGCCCCGGCGCAGTCCATCACCACATCATAGGGTCCGTCCGCCCGTTCCGCCTCCACCACGGGTATTCCATACCTGCCCAGCAGCGCGACCGTTTCCGGATCGTGGGGCATCACCGGAGAGACCGCTGCCGTCAACTCCGCTCCCGCCGCCAGCAGGGCGGCGTATTTGGCGCAGGTATTCCGGAATACGGGGGAGGCGTCAATCACCCGGCATCCCTCCAACGGACGGCTTTCCGCCCACGTTTCACACTGGTGCAGAAGCACGGGAAATTCTTCCTGCCGGTAGAAGGGGGACAAATCTTCTAGAATGCGCGCCGGAGATACAGGCATGGCAAAAATTGTAAGGGTTCTACGGATGGAGGGCAATCTTTCTCCTCCCGTTTTCATAGAAAAACTTCGGAAAAGATGTATTTTTTGTTTAAGGGTTTTCAGAAGTTGCGGCAAATTCGAAAAGACAAACTACTGAATCATCAACCATTCTTTCTCCATGAGAGAGACATTTTTTACAGGAATTTGACTGGCGCCAAGCAGGAATGACATCCTATTGTGGATTTTTTCTAACAAATAGATAATATTGATGTCTGTAAAAGGAAGGTACTGAGCGTAATAATTATTATATTATTTTTTGATGG